>Ga0307374_10000994_pt1 | contig 53261 bp, 58 predicted proteins | sample OX3MG_FD_202532 | JGI IMG/M metagenome (GOLD analysis project Ga0307374, IMG submission 202532) | Soil microbial communities from Risofladan, Vaasa, Finland - OX-3 | ecosystem: Environmental > Terrestrial > Soil > Coastal area > Acid sulfate soil | place: Finland: Risofladan, Vaasa | collected...
GCGGAATAAGTAGGCTCGCAGGTCCCTGATTGGAGGCTTGCCGGACGCCTTCTTAGTTTCTACTGCTTCAGACACGGCGGCGGCCGCCTCTTCGAAAAGATTCAGAGCAACAGCTGGATCGCCGAGCGTCTTCTCGGCATACACGAGAGCTTGGTGGGAGATTTCCTGAGCAACAGACAGCACGCCTGGATCGATTGGTCTTCCAAGGTGGTCGACCGAATTGAGCAAGAACGCGGGACGGGGCTTCGTTTCTCGCTTTGAGGGCATGGGTACCCTGCTGTAGATTTCGATGCGCTGAAAGGCGTTGTGGTTTCATAGTAAATTATTGATTCTGTAGTACTTTAGTACTACCGAACTCTCCTTGGATATGATCAGTCAAACTGACTTTTATCGCCTCCAGTAACCGTTTCATCGGGGTTGCCAGCATCACAACAGACGTGAATTTGTGGCGTATTCGCCACCGTAGCCGCAGGAACCATACCAGGCCCTCCGTTCGCGCCAATAACGAAGTCCCTATCTTTGGGGAATTTGATGATTCCCCATTTTGGGGAACTCGTCAACTATTGAATATAAAGTCGGGTGTGAATTCCAAAGACGTGGCCTACCACAAGGCCTACAGAAACTTCCTCATCCGCTTGATTGAAGCTCGTAAGCAGGCCGGACTGACTCAGGTCGACGTCGCCAAACGCCTGGGAAGAGCCCACTCATTTATTTCAAAATGTGAACTCGGCGAAAGGCGTGTGGATTTCGTGGAGCTTCAGCAACTCGCAAAACTCTACAACAAAGACCTATCCTTTTTCTGCGAATGAAGATGAGCCCACTCGTATAGGAGATCTTCCACGGGCTGGCGCGAACAAACTCACTGAGAGTAATTGCAGTGCCAGTCATCGATGTTTGGAAGAGTCCCGCCGTGACCGATATTTCGAGAGTCAGGTCCGCGATGTTTTCCGACATTCAATTTGATCGGAGCGCTGCACACCATGTTCGTCTGCATCTCCATGTACGCGACATCCGGGTTAATATGAAGGCTATGGCTGGCCTGGACAAGATGAGCCTAACGGAATTGGAGGATTTGGCTGCCAAGTTGCGCCACACGATTACGCGCAATCCCGGGCATTCACGGATGGAGCAGGTTGAACTGGAAGACGTGAAGCAGTGGATCGCAATTCGCCAGAACGGGGATAGTTCCAAGTCTGAGCCCTAGCAGCCCGTGGTGCAACCCTGCTCTTTTGCGTGGCGGAATTTATATCTGAGATAGCGATGACTCCGAGGCCGTCTGAGTCGTGACGATGAAAAAGAAAAGTTTGTGCGACGCGCCGGTGTTGAAAAGCGACGGAATAGGAAAGAAAGCGCAAAAATAAGCCGGGACTGTTGATTTCTCAGCTCCCGTGGGGTACCCGCTCCCCACAGGGTGCGGAAGATCAGGCTCAGATTGAACGCACCGACGTGAATCAACAATCGCTTGAGAATGTTCTGCTGTCCCCGCAGATGGGTTCGTCTCATTCCACCGGTGTCGTAGCAGTGGGCGAAGCTCCGCTCGATCAGCTCGCCTCTCTTGCGAAGCAAGGATTTCCCATACGCGCGGTTCACTCGTCGCCGGTTCTCATAGACCGCCTGCTGTTGCTCGGGCTTGCCTTGCCAATGCCGTTGGCCCTTTTGTTTCTTCTCCGGAAGGTACGTTCTTACGTCCGCGCTCTTCATCGCTACCAGCACCGCACCGCTGTGGTAACCCTTGTCGGTCACCACTTCTTGAATACCTTGCAGATGCACTTGCGGATTCTGATTCGGTGCTTCCGTCCTAATCAACTCGGCTACGTTTTCGCCCGCTTGTATCAAAGTCTCTAGAACCGTCGTCGTATCTCCCTGGTCCGCTTCCTGCAGGGTGACCGCCAAGACCGCCCCGGTCTTCAAATCCACCGCATGCTCGGCTTTGTGCGCCAGATGCGTCCGGTCATCTTTCATCTTGGTGATCCGCGCGTCTCCATCATGCGGATTCACCCAATCCTTGTTGCTGGCTTTGTTCTTTCGTGGGCGATCCAACCGCGCCAGATCTTCGCGCGTCGGCGTTGCGATTCCCGATTCCTTCGCCAGCCCTCGCAGAAATTCCTCGTAGCTCTCTCCGTTGTCTCGCCGCACGATTGAACGCATCGCCGCGTTGGCCTCCAGCGTCGTCGCATCGATCCCCACCGTCTTGCCCTTCACCCCTCCCTGGTCTCGCAACCGTTCCAGCACCCAGAAGAACACCTTGCGATGGGTCTCCACATCGATCAGCCGCCGCGTCCGCGAGATTGTGGAGTGATCCGGCGTGGGCTCGTCTATCCCGATTCCCAGGAACTGCCGCAGCCCGAACGAGTCCGCCGCGCGCCAGGCGATCCCGCGCTCCGAATCGATCCCTTCAAAATACCCCACCAGCAACAAGCGAAAATAGATTCCCGGTACCAGCGATGGCCGCCCGTTGTTTGCGGCGTAAAACTTCGCGCACTCCTTCTCGGCGAACGCATCGAACTGTTCCTTTTCCAACAGTTCATTCACTCGCTGGTAGAACGGATGGCCTGGCCCCTTCGCCAGCTCATTGTGGCTGATCCACAACCGCTCCTGCCGCTGTCTGCGCCTTCGTGTCCCCATTGCCATCGAGGTTTCTCCACACTTCGATGGCATTCTACACGTACTTCTGACTTGCGGAAGCTACATCAACCTACAAAGAAATAAAAAACTGACTTTCACCACAGGCTGCTAGGGGGCTTTGTCGGGACCGTCCTGATTACGCTCATGATGTACTACGTGTCTCCCATGATGACGGGGCATTCGATGGATATCGCCGGTATGCTCGGTAGTAAGATGGGCAACAACTGGGATCTTGGAATGATGGTCCATTTTGTGAATGGGACGATCATTTTCCCGTTGATTTTTGTCTTCTTCCTTTACAGGGTGTTGCCAGGCTCACCCTGGCTTAAGGGAACGCTCTTGGGAATCGGCCTGTGGTTAATCGCTCAGGTTGTTGTCATGCCGATGATGGGTGGTGGACTGTTCAGCGCAAACATGGGCGGAATGAAAGCGGTGATTGGATCCCTACTGGGCCATATTGTTTATGGGGCGACGCTGGGGGCCATAACGGGGGCATCAGTCAATGCGGTGCGAGCAGGCCACACTCAGAAGGGCGTTGTTGGAGTGTAGAGCGAGACGAATGGACCGGCATGGCAATGAAATGGACGCGTGACGGATGCTCCAGTGGTCGTGGAGCGGCGTTGCTGCTGAAGCGCCCACCGCTCACGCTCGGTGTGGCGTCTGTGCGGAGGGGTTGCGCTGTTATTCAAGCGGCGCATCCCCATTACGGGGCGCGCTTGCTGATCTGCGAGGAGACGCCCAAGCATTTCTTCGCTGAAAGCGAACCCCGCTTGAATCCTTTTCGGAATTCCACCTATCTCATCAACAGACCAGGGATCGTCTATGGAAAAGCGTGCGTTACTCATTTTTGCTGACTCCGCCCACACCGACTGCAAGCGGCGCGGTTGGCCCTGCGCGTTCCGCATCTTGTTGGAGACGCTCAACCTTTCTTTCGAGGGAAATCAGGGATTCGATCTTCACCTGTTCACCACTGGCGGGTTCCATCGTTTTGCTTCGCCTTCCCTCCAGGTTCACTTCCAGGAGGGAGCCTCTTTTGGCCAGAAGCTGGAAAATGCCATCGAATCTCTGACATGTCTCGGCTACCAAGAAATTGTGATTGTGGGCAGCGATTGCCCGGACCTTGACCAGAGCGACATTGTTCGGGCCTTTGATCTGCTTCGGCAGCATTGTCTGGTCATAGGCTCGGACCATCGCGGTGGTTGCTACCTCATTGGTATCCACGCCAAGGACAGGGGAATGCTCCAAGGGATTCACTGGCGGCGGAACACGGATTTTCGTCAGATTGTGGGTCGCTTCGCCCATGGGTTGGTATACGAGTTGCCTATCAAAATCGATTTGGACACTCTTGAAGACATCCGCCTCTTGGCTGCTTCGGAGAGCCCATTCCGAATTGTGGCAGGCGCTCTGCTCAATTCAATTTCCCGCCAAGTGTTTTTTGAGAGCAGTTCTTTTAGACTGCGCTCCCGTGAGGAAAGAATTCACTGGCAGTTGCCACCTCCATTCCTCGCCTGACTTGTCTCACATTTCCAGATCCAAATAGACCAGCCAAAGTCAACCTGACGTGTTGCTCATGTTCGCCTGATACCTGATACAAGTCCGGCTCGCGTGAGCGAATCAAAGGCCGCAGAGCGAGTGGGACGTCACGCTGAGAAAGGGAATGGAATGTTCAATAAATTCATTTTGCTGGCAGGGATGATGTCCTTGCTGAGTTCCGCGAGTCAAGCCGATGTGTCAAGGGCATCGATTTCGGGCACGGTCACGGATTCCAGCGGGGCGGTCTTGGCTGGAGCCAGCGTCACAGCACGAAATGTGGAAACCGGAGTTTCCCGCGTCATCACGACGAATGATGCAGGCGTGTACAGCATCCTTGATCTTCAGGCTGGCCACTACGATGTTCTCGCGCAGCATTCCCAACTGGCCAGCGTCGAGAGAAAAGATGTCGTTCTCAATGTAGGCGATGAGGTTCGTATCGACCTGTCTCTTCCCCCTGCGGGGAATCAGGAAACGATTGAAGTAAATGGGTCCCTGCCAGAGACGCAGACTGAATCCGCCACGGCGTCGACCTTGGTCAATGAACAGGCGATTCAAGAACTTCCCACCGACGGCCGCCAGTTGCAGAATCTCGCGCTTCTGACTCCGGGGGTGGACGCCGGATGGAACGTGTCGACCGCCGCGAACCGTTATGGGAAGGCGCGCGAAAACACGGAAGGGGCCTTTTCGATCAACGGCGCCCGCAGCCGCTCAAACGACTTCCTGTTTGATGGAATGCCGATGAACCTCCGTCAGTACGGCGTAATAAACTTCGAGCCATCGAACGAAGCCGTGCAGGAATTTTCGGTGCTGAGCGCCGTGCCTCCAGCAGAATACGGACGAACGCTCGGCGCTCAAGTCAACATCATCACCCGGTCAGGGACAAACCAGTTTCACGGATCCCTCTACGAATTTTTCCGGAATGACGCGCTGAATGCTAACGATACCTTCAGTAACCGCGCTGGTCTGCCGCGGGGAGAAGTCCGCCACAATCAATTTGGCGGCACTCTCGGCGGCCCGATCTGGAAGCAGAAACACTTCTTCTTCGTGAACGCGGAATTGCTTCGCAACGTGGAAGCATCCGAGACGCGCACCACGTTCGTGCCCACTACAGACGAGCGCCGTGGCCTCATTCCTTATGTTGACTCGAGCGGGACCCCGCACATCCTCGACATCTCCAATCAGATTACGTCGGTGAGCGCGGGTCTCGTCGCGCTGTATCCCCTGCCGAACACGAGTTCGTCCGCGGGCAATTACACTACGCCCCTGCCGATCGGGTTGAACGATTACCAATTCACCGTGCGCACCGACCACATTCTGACCGCTCGCGACACACTGAACCTGCGCGCCGCTTGGAACCTGAATGACCAGGTCTATCTCATCGATCGTTTCGGTGGACCTTATATTCCGGGATTTACCTTGCCAAATCCCGAGGAAACGGGAAATGGAACCGTTGGCTACTTTCACGTATTCTCCTCCGCAGTCGTGAATGAAGCACGCTTTGGCGTGAACCGCTATTCGAACGCGCTGCAAAATGGGGACACCCGAAATGCCGCGCAGTTCGGCTTGCCGAATGGTTCCGATGGCAATGGAATTCCATCCATTGTCTTATCCAGCAGCGGACTTGCCGATCTGGGTGGATTGTCCTGGTACAATCGGGTTCAGAATGAGCTGACCGTCTACTCTTCCGACGCCTTGAGTGTTCTGCGCGGCACGCACAGTTTGAAGTTTGGCGCCGATTTGTTACGCTATCAATTCAATACACAAGGGGCTACCAATGAGCGGGGAACTATCAATTTTGATGGCTCCCAGAACACACTCATCCCCAATCTTCCCGCCAATGCGTTGGCGAGAACGATTGCCGACCTGTTGCTCGGACTTCCCTCCAGCGCATCCATAACTACAGGTCAATTTGGGAGAGGCTATCGCGATTGGGCGTGGTCGCTATTCGCGGAGGATAGTTGGAGAACGACAAGGAAGTTGACGCTAAATTATGGCCTCCGCTACGAATATAATACGCCATGGTCTGAAGTAAGTAACAAGCTGTCTAACTTCGTGCCCGGCACAGGTATCGTTACTCCGCAAACTCCCGGCTTTGGGAGCCTCTACAAGCCGGACCGCAAGAATTTCGCGCCGCGCCTCGGTTTCTCCTACGACGTTTTCGGCAGTGGCCGCACCGTGGTTCGCGGCGGATTTGGGATTCTTTACGAGACCTTGCTGCAAGCCTCGACCGTTCAGCAGATCGAAAACAATGCGCCCTTCTCGTCTTCGGCGATCACTTTCGCACCCACTCCATTCTCGCATGACCCCAGCATTCCCACGACGACGCTGCTCGATCTGCGCGCCAGCACACAACCTTCTAATTCCCTCTCGGCAGTGCCAACAAACCTTCGCAGTCCTTACGACCTCCAGTTCAGTCTGGACGTGCAGCAAGCACTGGGGAACGGCTGGCTTTTCGAGGTTGGTTATCGTGGAACAGACGGTGTGCATTTGCCGTTCGACTACAACATCAACCAGGTGCCGATCGATTCCCTGACGGCGGCGGAGCGCGCCCAGATCGCAGCAGCGATCAACGCCCAGCAGGATACTTCCCCGATCATCAACCCGTTGAGGCCCTATCCTGCTTTGAATACTATCGAGATGTTTACAAACGGCGCGACCTCCACATATCACGGCCTCCAGGTGAAAGTGGAACGGCAGCTTGGCCATGGCCTGAATCTTCTCAGCGCGTACACCTTCTCGAAGTCTATCGATGATGCGACGGATTTCGCATCAGGCGATTCGAGCGAACATGTTTTGAACAGTTACAATCTGCGACTCCAGAAGGCACCCTCAAGTTTTGACGTGACTCACCGTTTTACGGCTGCTTTCAACTACACGATACCTGCTCCGGCTCTGAAGATCCTCCTGGACGGGTGGCAGATCAACGGCATCATCACGGCGCAAACGGGCCAGCCGTTCACGCCCTTTTCCAGCGTCAACGATCCGTACCGGAATGAATCCTTTAATCGCCTCATGCTCATTGGAGACCCCAATCGAAATGTGGCATCGGGCTATTCGTTCAACCCAAACGCATTTGCACCCGCGCCGTTCGGAACGTTTGGCAATAGTGGCCGGAATATCGTGCGCGGCGACGGATTTCGGAGCGTGGACCTGTCGGTGTTCCGAACATTCTCGCTTCGGGAGCGCCTGAAATTGCAAATGCGCTTTGAGGCTACCAACGCTTTCAATCAAGTCAATTACCAGGGCCCGGTGGTGGATTATAGTTCACCCGCATTTGGTCAGTTCAATGCGACCGCTGTTCCCAGGACTTTGCAATTGGGAGCGAAATTCAGTTTTTGAACCAATGAGTGCCGGGAACTAACTTACATTCGAGGATCGACAGGTGAGAGAGACAGGATTACAGGTGGCTGAGTTGTCAAAGAAGGACCAATTCTACAAAACGGCGCCCCGCCATGCTTTCTTTCTCGATGCCGCTGACGTCGAGGGCCTTGCAGAATTTCTCGGGCGGAGAAACTGGCTGCGCCCGGATGAACGATTGCTGGGTGTGGAGATCGCTGGTCAGGGCAACATGAACTGCATCCTTCGGGCCATCACAAATGTCCGCACCTTCATTCTGAAGCAATCGCGTCCCTGGGTGGAAAAATACTCGGAAATCGCGGCGCCGTTTGATCGGGCTCTCGTCGAAGGCGAGTTCTATCGCCTCGTCGCCGGCACCGCGGCGGCTGATTTTATGGCGAAGTTGCACTGGGTTGACGAAGAATCAAGAATTCTTTGCCTTGAGGATCTCGGAACGATGGGAGACTGTTCCAATTTATATTCGGGAACGTCCCTCTCGCCGCGCGAGGAAGAGCAGGTGTATCGTTATCTCTCCCTGTTGCATCGTGTGTGCAGCCGTCTCTCGAACCGGGAGATGCGAGAACTCAATCATTTTCATATTTTTGTTTTCCCATTCGAATCTGGCAATAATATTGACTTGAATGGAATCACCCCGGGCCTGCAACAACTCGCCGAAAGCGTCAAGAGGAACAGCGCTTTGCGTAGCCGCATTGTTGAACTCGGTAAGATTTATCTTTCCCAGGGAGAACATCTTCTTCACGGGGATTATTTCCCCGGCTCCTGGCTGCGGGTCCAGTCCGGGATCAAGGTAATTGATCCGGAGTTTGGATTTGCGGGGCCCCGGGAGTTCGACATCGGCATTTTGTCCGCTCATCTTCAAATCTCAGGGTTGCCGAATAGACCGTCAGCCCTGATGTCAACGTATGACCACTGGAAGGAACTTGACCCGCGGCTTGTGAGCGGTTTTGCAGGAATTGAGATTTTGCGACGCCTGTTAGGCGTGGCGCAGCTGCCCGTTTGTTTCGACTTACAGCGCAAACAATCCCTTCTTGAAGCGGCGGTCAGCCAGGTGCTTAGATGAAATTTAGCCGGTGTCTGCTTTCATCATTTCTTCTCGCGATTGTCGTCTCGACACATGCCCAAGCGCAAACTAAAATCCCAGTATGGATCGATACCGATCCTTCCGTTGCACGCGGGGGCCATGAAGTGGACGACGGCTTCGCGCTCATCCAGGCATTTCATTCGCCGGAATTGGAAATCCGGGGCGTGAGTATCGTGTTCGGAAACGCTCCTCTGCCTATAGCGTGGCGGATCGGAAAGACAATCGTCGAGAACTTCGGCCCGAAGGGCTTGCGCGCGTATCGTGGCGCCGCCGGAAGCGACGATCTCGGGAAGCCCACAGAGGCCTCGGAGGCTCTCGCGCGAGCCCTCCAGGAAGGACCACTTAACATTCTCGCCATTGGGCCCGTGACCAACGTCGCCACCGTGCTGAAGCTGCATCCCGAATTAGCGAAGAATGTCGTCCGGATCATTGCAGTGGCGGGCAGGCGGCCTGGACAACGCTTCGTGGACAGCGCAAAACAAGCCCATGGCTTTCGAGATTTCAATTTCGAACTCGATCCCAATGCGTTTCAAGTCCTGCTTGATTCGAACGTCCCCACTGTCCTGGCCCCCTGGGAACTTTCATCCAAAGTATGGATCACGCGAGAGGACCTCGATAGATTGGACCGCGGGAGTCCGGACGTCCAGTATCTCGTCCCACCTGCACTGGATTGGCTGGCATGGTGGCATGAAAACGTCGGTGTGAACGGCTTTAACCCGTTTGATACTCTTGCGGTCGGATATCTCACCTCGCCGCTCCTGTTTCAGTGCGCGGACTTAAACGCGACAATCGAAATCGCACCTGACGACACCACTCCCGAGTCAGTGGCTAAGAATAAGCCGTATTTGCATGTTTCGGCCGGCTCGAAGTCCCCGCACCGGGTGACCTACTGCTTCGGCGTCCAGTCGCAATTTAAGGAAGACTTGCTCGCACGGTTGCTCAACAATTCAAACCGGGCAGCATCATCCTTAGCTCCTGTGAAAGCGGAAACGCATAGATAAATTGCGGATATGCGACGATTCAGTTCTGCGGACTCGAACCAATCGACCAATAGCGAGGACACTTGACGATGAAGATGCTTACAAATTTATGAATCCAAACGACGATACCGGTAAACTCCCAATTTCTGCACGGCCCTTGCGGCCACTTTTCTTTGTGAAAGGCCCCCACGCCAATGCGTAACTTTTTTCGAGTCATGTTGAGCCTGGGCGCATTAGGAGCTTTTGTGTATGTGGAGATGCGCCGACCTCTCCGAGCCGGAAGGGAGTCGAAGTTGATGCGCACTGCGCGGAATCTTGCGATTGCCTCGTTAAGCGCCGCCACCATGCATCTCATTGAAAAGCCCATCGTATGGCCCCTCGCCAATCAGGTAGATCGCAGACGCTGGGGCCTTCTTAAGATTTTCCGCCTACCGAAATGGATCGATATCCTCTTGGGCGTAATTCTTCTAGATTACACACTTTACGTTTGGCACTTCCTTACGCATCGTGTGCCCTGGCTATGGCGATTTCACGCTGTTCATCATATCGATTTGGATATGGATGCGTCGACGGCGATTCGCTTCCATTTTGGAGAGCTTGTGATTTCCGTAATTTGGAGGGCAGGCCAGATTCTCGTATTGGGAATCTCTCCGGCAGCCCTTAGCACATGGCAAACCGCGCTGTCGCTCTCAATTTTGTTCCATCACTCCAACGTGCAGTTGCCAATCGGAATGGAGCAAATGCTAAGCAAGGTCATCGTGACTCCGCGCATGCACGGCATACACCATTCCGTCGTGCCGGAAGAGACCAACTCCAATTGGTCCAGCGGTTTGACGATATGGGATCGCCTGCACGGCACCCTGCGCCTGGACGTGCCTCAAGAAAATGTCACTCTCGGCGTCCCGGGTTTTCAAGAACTCGAGCAAGTCACACTCCCTAAAATGCTTGTCTTGCCGTTCGGGAGAGACGAGCTGACATGCCCAACGAGTAAGCACTTGTCGTTAGAGGAAGATCCGCAATTACCGTTGCCACAGAGCGAATAGAATCGAAGTGAACTCGTCTTGTGGAAAGCGTCTCATGAGGATTTCGGCCCAAGCTGTCTTGAAAGAGGATCCAAACAAAAGTGTCAAGGAAGATCAAAGTCGTAGCCGCGCTTGCGCTCCTCTTTCTGCTTGCTGCTCTTGTGCATTTCTTTCCGATTGCCCAATGGACTTCGCGATTCGTCGAGTGGGTTCGGACGCTGGGATTCTGGGGCGCCCTGCTCTATTTTCTTGTCTATGTTGTCGGTACCGTTTTGTTGGTTCCGGGTATGGCGCTTACTCTTGGCAGCGGTCTGCTTTTTGGAGTCCTTTGGGGAAGCATCCTGGTTTCGCTCGCAAGCGTCTCGGGCGCTACCATCGCATTCCTCATCGCTCGGTCCTTTGGCCGCGAATGGACACGCAAGCGCATCGAACGCTATTCCACATTCAAAATAATTGATGGAGCAATCGGAGAAAACGGGTTCAAAATTGTCTTCCTTCTGCGCTTGGAACCGGTGATTCTTCCGTTCGCAATTCTCAATTATGCGTTGGGGCTTACGCGCGTCCGCCTGCGCGATTATGTCCTGGCTTCCTGGATCGGAATGCTCCCCGCGGCAGTTCTGTATGTGTATCTCGGCACCTCCCTCAAGAGCATTTCAGATCTCGTGCAGGGGAAAGTGCCGGCTGCCGACCATTGGCGCCTGCCGCTGTTTTGGGGCGGACTCATTTTTGCCGCCGTCTTGGTCGTCATTTTTACGCGAATCGCAAGACAGGCGCTCCGGAACCAGTTAGGCTCTAAGAATGAGACCCTCGGAGGAGATGCAGAATGAACTCGATCGCAACCGCACTGATTATTCCTGAGACGGAAACAACTCTAAGACCCACCGGAAGACTCGTGGCCCTCGACTTCTTTCTCTGATGTTTCGTTGGTGGCCGGGCCATCCTGTGACACCCTCTGATAGAGAAGAAACATCCCGGTCAGTACCAACGTGCCGATGCCCACCGAAATCGGATATTCAAAATTGGGGGAACTCATAACAAACGGCAACAGAGCTACCGGCAATGCCGGAGGCATGTGAATATCGAGGATTCTCAGGATGATGATTCCCATAGCGATACTTAGGACCGCGGCGACGGGGTGGACTCCCATGAGCCTGAAGGCGATCAACCCTCCAAGCGCTGACAGAAAACAGGCAACGGGAAACAAGAAGGGGCGCTTGAGCCAAGGACAAATCTCTGGATGTCCAAACATCTCGAAAGCGATCGTGATGAGAGGTGGAAACAAGATGAGGCGAAGGCCGGACAACTGTGACGCCAGTCCGATTATTAAAAGAAACAGAAACAGGACCGCGAGCCAATATTTTCCGCGAGGCGCGGTTTCGAGAATTTCGTCGACTTCCGAGTCCGACGCGTCTGCCAGACTCGCATATTTCTTGGAGTAATATCTGCGCCATACGGCCAAGACGCCGACCAGCAGAACTACACCAAACAAGATGCATGGAGGATATAGCCAGGTCTTCACCCCGAGAATAAGAGGAAGGGCGCCCGCCGACATGGCGGGTGCGATTGCCGAGCGCAGGAGAGCAATAACCGCCACGCTCGCGCCAACGACCAATAAGATCGTTGCAACGTTATATGGCGCGTGGCGCGCGATCAGAGTTCCAATGATCCCGGTCAGCGTAGGAGTGAGGATCAGTCGCACCGGCTGGTTCGCCCATTTGCCCCAGGGTCTCGTGAATACGTCGTGTGACAGGGCTCCCAATTCCGGGAAGAGTATGTAGGCGATTCCGGTGAACGTCGCCGTAAGAGCGATCACCGCAATGTACAGCAAACAGAGATCCTCGGCGATCCACTTGTCTCGTGCCGAGAGGCGGGGCCCACGCCTAAAGCGAGACTGATATGTGTAAGTCGCCATCACAGAACCCATGGGCGCGTCCGAGGCAGCGCTTAATTTCAAAACATGCGGGGATCGCCAGAAACCGCATCACCCGAGTCGTTCCCAACGAAAACAGAAGCAATACAAACTCTCAGTGCGTGTCTTCGACCGAAGAGCCCAATGGGTGGCCATCCTGATCGAGGACTCAGTCAGCCCGTCTCAAGGCTACCAATTACGGTAGCGCTTCGGCTCGTGCAGAAACCTTTTCTCATCACAGGATATGTATGATCGGTCCCGCCAGGAAAAGGATTCAATGATACGCAGAATTCTGATGTCGCGCCTGAATCTTTTTGCGTTTTTGGCTGATCCGATTTGCTGAGCGCTCGGGATTGGAGAATTTCGAGCTTTGAATACCTCGCGTTGTTTGCTTCGCATTCAAATCGCGACGATCGTGTGGATGACGATAGAAGGTCCGATAGCGCTGGCCGCAGCCTGGAGAGCGAACAGTTCCACACTTCTTGGATTCGGAGCCGATAGCGCCATTGAACTCTTGTCTGGAATTATTGTCCTCTGCCGAACCTTCCCCAAGGTTGATTCTGCCAGAGCCGAGTGAATAGCTGCACGTCTTGCAGGAACCTTGTTGTTCTTCGTCGCGGCTTTGATTGTTGTCGCGTCCGGCATGCCTCTTGCCGGGCTCCGCGAGCCTCGACCCAGCGTGATTGGTATGTTGCTCTTAGTAGGTGCAGGCTTCGGCATGCCCTGGCTGGCAAAACAGAAGAGGGCGCTCGCTAACCAAGTCGGAAGCGCCGCACTGAAAGCGAATGCCGCTGAGTCTGCTATAAGTGGCTACTTGTCGTGGATTGCCTTGGCAGGGCTCCTTAGCAACGCCTTGTTTGGGAAATCGTGGGCTGATCCATTGGTCGCTTTAGTGCTGACTCCGTTCATCCCAAAAGAGGGGTGGAAAGCGATTCGCGAATCGGGTTGCGGATGCTCTTGAGTTCGGTACCACCCCGGAATCCATTAGAACGAGACTGATCAATCGCAAGTGACGTCGGCCAACCGCGAGTCGTGTCTATTGACTCGGTGGTACCAGGTCAGAACGGGAAGGTCCCTGAAATTCAACTATAAATGGTTCGCTGACAGGTTGCGCAAGAAGCAGCAACGCCGCCAGGATGATTCGTTTCTGCAATGGAGCGTTGCACGGCTCCCCTAGTGGATACCCCAGCGGGCGATCGATTGCCAGCGCACGTGGTGGCCGAACGCGTTCGGTAACTTCAGGAAGGAGCGTAATGGAAACCGTGGGAATCCCCGATTTCTCGATAATGCTCTGGACCAGTCCCACGGACTGGTGGCACATGGGTCAAACCGGAGTCAACAGCACCGCATCCACTCGATCCTCTGCAAGCTTGTGCGCGATTTCGGGCGCCGTGATTTTCACAAGCCGCGCCGGAGCCGTGATGGAGCCCATAAAACTATAATGCCGCTTCGCCACCTCGCCGATCGAACCCTGCTGCTTCAATTCCGTGAGTCGGTCCAACGGCAGCGCAAGATTCTTATCCTTCTCGATTCCCGCATGATCGAAGGCGTCGCTTTTGTGGCCAATACGTAGCGTTTCGAGTGAGATGTTATTGGGGATTTCTCGATACGAATAATCTCCACCCCCGACCGAGGGATCAAATGGTTTTTGCTCGGGGAGGTAAAACGCAGCGCTCGTCACTACTGCGATCCTGGACTCCGAGAGCGGTTTTCGGAGTTGGGCGCCGGGCCGCCAATCGAAACGGCGGTACGGATAGGCTTGCATGTAGAGGCGGTACTTCAGCTTGAGATCCGACAGTTGAGCCATCGTTTTATGCCTCGGAAACGACTGGGTGCCCAGAAGTACCGCACCCGGCAAATGTTCTGATACGTTTTCTCATCGCTCGATTTTCATTTACCACCGGCCAAGGCCTCCACAGTCGGCTTGCCCCAAGGCGCATGAGAGCCTCCCTTCGGGCCGCCGAATCCGTTGCACGATGGGGTCGCCCGCTTCTCCAACGGGAATCTCTTCTGGCTTCGAAACTCACCGCTTCGCTCCTGAAGCGTGCGTATCCAGCGAATTCAGCGACCAGTCATAATCGAAATAGTGCAGTCTCGGCGGATTTTGTTTGATTCGGTTCGCAATCTCCGCTGGGGCATACCGCCCGATGAAATCAAAGAGTTCGCTGCCTGACACCGTTGCCTCGACTCTCCCCAAAAAGCTTCCCACGCTACTTGACGTGCCGGTGAAGTCTCCGGCGTACCACTTCAAGATCGGTGATACGTACAGTTCATTCTTTTGGGGATCGAAACGAAGACCGCGATTCTGGTCTGCAAAGAATTGCCTCGCAACCTGGTCCAATTGGTTGTTCAGCGCTTCCCCTGTGTACGCAAACCTCCGAAGCTTCGGGCAACTCGCCGAGGCACAAACAATTGCGAAATGAATACGCGGATCGTGCAGATCGCGTCCGTGTCTCTCGATTTCATCCAGAGTCAACTGCTCTCCCGCGACGAGGTGCCTCTTCCCATCGAAGAAGCCTCCCACCTGTCGGACACTTTGGTGTTTGCCGTACACTGTGTCCAGGGCATCGGCCAGGCTGAAAGCATTGTATGAATTGATCCAGAAGGCCAGTCGGTCGGCGTTGTCCTTGAAACCGTTCGGCGAAGCCTTACCTAGTTCGTCGAGAAAACGATTCAACTCGTCGCGCTCGCGAGCTAGTCTGGCGTAGTCCACCCAGCCTTCGTCGGTCACGTAGGTGTGAAGCAGCCGGCCATAGTCTGTAACGTCCAAGGCTGGCTGTGGATCAGACTTCCGATTCTCTATCATTCCCGCCGTAACCGCCTGAGGAGCATGGCGCGACTCGGCACGTCCGAGTTCGATTTTCCAAGGCGCGAAAAGAACCGCCGCGAGACTCACACCGGCAATCAACAATCTACCGCGGCGCTGCCATGCACTTCTTATAGTCATCCAATAATCTCCAAACCGAACAAGACCTCTTTTGACGCCACTCAAGAATACACAAATAGGGAAAGCACCCGTGAGCATCAGCAGCAATAGTATTGGATAGGCGAAAAAATGAAAAGGATTCACGTAATGGCGCCAAAGAAACTAAAGTATCGAGGTACTCCGCTCGGAACCAGGGAAATGGAAGACCATCGCATCCAGCAACGCGCTGCCGTCGAAATCCACAAAAACCTAAAATTTTACCCCTAATTTAATCCATGCGGCACACTCCTTCCGTGAATAAGCGTGAAGACACTTTGTTTGTCACGCGGAAGAACACTAATGTGAGTCGCAATGCCGCAAAAAGAATTTCAACAAAGTCCCCGCGTTTCGGAAATCTTGAATCTTTTCAAGGGCCACGCCTATCAAACAGGCGTGTCGTCCCACTCTAGTGCGGAAATTCATAAACGGAGAGTAAACCATGTCAGCAAAAATTTCGCGGCGGGACGCCAGCAAGCTTCTCGCAACCCTTCCGGCTCTGGCCACCGTTTCGACGCTGATCAATGCGTCGGCGTGGGCGCAATCTGAAATTAGCGCCACCGATCTCCACCCGCGGCGGCGGGTCAAGGTGCTCGATACCGAGATCGAGTACGTCGACACCGGGCGCGGCGATCCCATCGTGTTTCTTCATGGCAATCCAACCTATTCGTATCAATGGAGAAACATCATTCCTCACGTATCCAAGCTCGGGCGGTGCCTAGCGCCCGATCTGGTTGGCATGGGCCGTTCGGGTACATCGCCGACGCACTCCTATCGGTTTGTCGATCAGGCGCGATATCTCGATGCCTGGTTTGACGCACTGGGGCTTACAAAAAATGTGATCCTGGTGGTACACGACTGGGGCGCGGCTATCGGCTTTTACCGCGCCTCCCGCTTCCCCAAACACATTCAAGGCGCTGCCTATTTCGAGGCGATTGTCGCGGGGCGACGCTGGGCGGAGATGGGCGCCAACTCGCCGTTCCGTGCGTTACGCTCGGAGCAGGGAGAGCATATGGTCCTCGACGAGAATTTCTTTGTCGAGGTTGTACTGCCAAGCGGGATAATTCGCAAATTGAGCAAAGAAGAAATGGACGCATATAGGGCCCCATATCACGATCGCGAGAGGCGGCTGCCAACGCTGGTCTGGCCACGCGAAGTTCCGATCGATGGCGAGCCGGCCGATGTTCTCACCATCGTCCAGGACTATGCGAAGTTCATGGCTGCCAGCCAAATGCCGAAACTCCTAATCCTTGGCGAGTCCGGTGGAATCTTTGCCGGCAACGCCAAAGATTTCCCACGATCCTGGCGAAACCAGCGAGAAATCACGGTCAAGGGCCGGCATCACTTGCAGGAAGATTCTCCAGCTGAAATTGGAACCGCGCTTGCCGAATTCGTGAAGAGTGTCCGCGGATAGCGATCCTACTCCTTTCCTGGCGACTGGAGGAACATCGACCACCCGCCATCGCTAGACACTGCGGGAGTAGCGTACCGCGACCTAGCCATTACGGCAGAAGAACGGAGCGGTTGATCCAAAGAATATTGTCCCAGCTCAGCACTTTCACCGTGTCATCGAAGAGTTTGGAATAGCTGCCACCCGATCCCTTGAACGAGAAATCCTTCACTCGGTCGGGAGGAGTAGTTGTAACGTTTCGCAGGATATCCAGCACTTGCTCTTGCCTGGAGATCTGATAGTAGGCCGGATTCTTTGCCGAGTAGAACTTGACTTCGGTGGGATTGCTCCTATTTCCGACCCCCCGCTCGTACTTGATGTGCAGTTCCAAGTGTTCGCCGCTAGCCGCGGTAAACACCCAATCCTGCGAATCTAAGATCGGTCCAGCGCCGCTGGAAGTGGAGCGCTGCATCGTATGGGTGGTCGCCAGCAGGTAGACGCCGAATGGCCCAGGCGCGTCCGCGGGATCATCGGTCAGCCCGCCGATAACAAGCTGCACGACCGCGCCGGTAGTATCTTTCACCGGAGCGACAAGATAGACCAGGCGACTTGTTCCCGTCTTGTTGACTGGCTTCCCATCAGGACCATTGATCGTCACGCGGTCGATGAAGACGGCGCGCAAGTTCGCATCTTTTGCATTGCCTTGAGTCGCAACGTTAGGCGTCCATCCGGACGGAAGGAAAGACGCGAGTGCGGCATCGGGAACGTGGAGGTCCAACTGGAACCGAGTCTCGACGCTCGATTCGACCGGCGTCTGGGCGTTCACGTAGCCCACATAGCAGGCCATCGCGCATACAACGAGTAAGGCTTGAACGGCTTTGTGATATGCCCTTGCTGTCATTTTGCCTCCCATTCGCCAAGAATACGAAAAATGCGAAGATGTGTGTTTCTCCATGCAACCGTCGATTACAGACGAATGACAATTGCTCCCGGGTTAAAGGAATACCATGAGTACCAAAATTCAGTCGTGGCATTGCAATTGTTCTATTCGTAGTTCCTTCAGCTCGCCGCCTATCGCGCGTCCCTCGAACAGTTGAAATCCATGGCGCAATGTCCATCACTCACCTGTGCCGTCTTTTCCAGCGGCGGCTTCCTGAGCCTGCTCTTGCGGACAGTGCTTGCCGGCAGACCATCCCGAACCGGAAAGAGTGCATCGGGCAAAGCTCAGGGGTGACGATTCGAGTTCAGTGGCCAAGGTATCGTTCCATCGATTCAAGAACCCGAAATATGCAATTACCCCCACGAGCTCAACGATCTCCTCATCGCTGTAACACTTTCGCAGCGTCGCAAAGTCCTGGTCTGTTACTGCATTTGGCACAGCCGCCGCGCGTTGGGCAAATCGCAACGCGGCACGCTCGGCATCGTTGAAGTAGGGGCTCGTCTCATATTGCCCAATCGCCGCGATCTTCCGATCCTCGACATTCGCGTTGTGTGCGCTTTCTCCCGTATGCGCGACGCAGTACTGGCAACCCGCCGACTTACTCGCCATGTGAGCGACAAGCGTTCGGAGTTGTCGCGACGTCTTGTTCGCCGGATCGTGCACGGCTTGCCCCAACTGGGTGAAGGCCTGGAGTAGTTTAGGCTTGTAAGCCATGATCAGCTGCGAGTTTGGGACGAAGCCCATTCGTTCTTCGGAAGCAGAGAGGAACGGTTCAAGTTCCGGAATATCCTGACGCTTAAGCAACTTAATGCGCGACATCGTTTTCCTCCAATTGTCAATTCTGAATCTGGATCTCCATTTTGATTTCTCGGGCGGCCACTAACACAAAACGCATATTTCCGAAAACTTGACCTGCCTCGAAATTCAATGGCCAATCATTTCGGGGAAACACCTCGTTGAGTGGACAGACACTGGCGATCTCCAAACGAACAGAACACGCAGCAATCCCCCGGCTTCGGCTTAAGAATTACTCCGCATCCTTTGCACTCGTAGAAAAACAGGCAGCTGTCACCCGGTATCGCCTCGGTTTCTACGTGCCCGCAGACCGGGCAGGAAATTTTGGCTTTAGCGCTGGACATATTCAATAAGCAATCCTGTAATTTCGTGAGTCGCTCCGCAATCGCCAAGACGAATACTAAAGCTGACCCTCGATGGCCTTGGCCAAGTCGTCGTGGTCCACAAGGCCGGTGATCGTCTTGATCTTTTGGCCGTCGCGCGAAAACAGCATGCTGGTGGGCAACCCCAAGATCCCTCCAAACTTGGCCGCGATCGCATCATTGCCGAGCAGGATCGGATAATTCATCGCCTGCTTCTGGCCATCCAAGTCGAAGCGTGATTTTTCCAGGAACGGAGCGACCGCCTTCTTGCCCTCTTCGTCCATCGAAACACCTAATATGGTGAAGCCGCGCCCGCCATACTTCTTCTGGAACTCTATCATCCAGGGAATTTCGATCTGGCAGGGCTCACACCACGTCGCCCAAAAATTCACGAGCACAACCTTGCCTTTGTAATCCGCCAGCGTTACGTCGTGATCCTGCAAATCCTTGATAGGAACGGTTTCCACCAGGGAAGCGCCAACCAATTCGGCGGCCTTCGTTTCTTGCTTTTGAGCGGCCGGGAATCTCCTATCCGCCCAGAATAAACCTGCAAGCACCAAGGCCAAACCGAATCCGATGAGAAATATCTTTTTCATTCTGGAAACTCCCCTACAGCGCGAAGCGATTTAGAAAACCCAATTTGCCCGAAAGCCAGGTTAGCCGGTTCAAAAATATCAGTCCGCCGACAAACAGCAGAAGAACTCCGCTCAACACTTCAACGGTGTGGAGATGACGCCGGAAGCGCTGGTAAAAATGCAGAAAGCGGTTAATGCCAGCGGCGGTGAGCAAAAACGGAATCGCAAGTCCTGCCGAGTACACTGCGAGCAGCAAGACACCGCGCAGGATTGTCTCGCTATTTGCCGCAAGAACAAGGACAGCGGCGAGAATCGGGCCGATACACGGCGTCCATCCGAAGGCGAAGGCAAACCCCAGCAGGAAGCCGCTGGTGACACCGGAGAGTGCGCCTTTCTTATTACCTTGTTCTTGGGTTTGGCTACCGAGATCGTGAAAACGAATATCTCGGTTCAGCCATCGCGTCATGGACGGCCCCGCAAGAAATATTAAGGCAACAGAAAGCAATTGGACGGAGCCGAAAAGCCCCGAGGGGCCGACGGTTTCCGTACCGAGGCGCCGCCAGGCGACTAGGGATGCGAGCGCCAGGGTCCCTCCGATCCACAGACCCGCGTTTACCGGGATCTTGATCAGCCAGCCAACCAAGTGGAGCCCGAACAGAACGATGACAGCTCCGGCGACAGGGCCCATGAGGGCCTTGTTGCGTAGCAGGAATTGTCCTACAACGCTGGCCGACGCTCCAAAACTGATAAAAACAATTGAAAATCCCGCGACGAATGCCAACGAGGAAGCAAAGAGGCTATTCCGGGCCGGTTGGCCGGAGCGAAGTTGCTCCACTCCGACTCCCGAGAGCATCGAAACATATCCGGGCACCAGAGGTAGAACGCACGGGGACAGGAACGAAATGAGCCCTGCAACGAGCGCGTAGAAAATCGAAACTTGCATTCATCTCTCCATTGACGCGGGACGGCGTAGCGTTTGTATAACCGTTCAAACTGATGCCTTGTCTACTTGTGCCGAATCTCCTCGGGCGCACGGATCGTATTCAGCGGCATCACAGTAAGTTGCCAGGAAACGGGAATGCTTGTCGGTGGATAGCAAATCTTGCTGTCACACGCCTGGTATTGCAGATTGCCGTTTAGCGTCAAAGGGGTGCCGGACGCTGGCCCAGCGGCCACCGCCTGCGAGAAGTCTTTGTCGAAAGAGACAGTGACATCCTGTGTGATCCTGAACTTACCCTCAAACACCGGCACCTTTTCACCAATGGCTGGCAAGAGCAGAGTCTTCGATTGAGGATAGCTTGCAGGGTGAAGAATGACCTGCGGTAACGCGCTTAGCTCTAGAGCAACCGGTTTGTATCCCTGCACGCCTGGCGCGTATACATGAAGGTCATTTGGCAGCGAGAGTTCGGCAATTAGAGTGACTCGGTTGCCAGGCGAGACGATCTCATCCGTTTGCGCTAATTTCAATTGCAGGTGGGGCGCTGGAACATCTTTCACCGAGGCCGTGGCCAGTTCGGGAAATATTTTCGTGAGCACGCTATTGCCAGTGTAGCGGGTGTGGTAGTCCTCTTCAAAAAACGTCTCCTGGATCCGGCCATCCGGACCCACAAAAACAAAGCCAGGGTACGACATGCCCTTGGTAAACCCAGCAGCAGTGGTGTTCAGAACGCCAAACCGCTCAATAATCTCCGATTTAGGATCGGCCAGAAGTGGGTAAGTGATGGAGTAGCGTTCGGTGAAGAATTTCAAAATTTCCGGGTTATCATAACTAACACCAACCAACCCGATTCCTTTTTCCTGGAAGTGCGGTGTGGCGCGCTGCAGTGAGAGGAGCTGGCCCTTGCAGTAGGGGCACCAGTCGGCGGAGCGGTAAAAAAGAATTACGAGACCATTCGGCCCCTTGAGGTTTTCAAAAGTGCGCTCCTTGCCGAACTGATCGGTTCCGCTCAAAAACGGGATCTTAGCTCCAACCTTCAAGATCGCGTTGGCCTCTGCCTTGTACTGTGCATGTGCAGAACTCGTGAAAATCGCTACACACACAAGAGCCAGCAGCGATGTGATCGCAAGCACCGAAACCAATAAGGATTTCATCGATATTCTCCCATTCGCCCTATTCGATCTGCTCTGAAAGTCCAGACTGCGTTTCCAATACAATTAGATTCAACTCTTTCCCAAAGTAAGGTGCCTCACCCGTGTTCGTAAATCGAGGGTGACCATCTTGACGTACAACACGGATGCACAAATTAGCATCCCGTTCTTCGGAATTGGTGTCGTTAAACGACGAGCGCCGGAGGTGACGCTTGTAAGGCAGACCGAAACCTGATGAATGCGGGCGCGGGGTTTGGTACCAAATACAACCGGCCCGAAGTTTTCTCTCTAGGTCCATATGGGTGTGTGTTCTAATCTTTCCCGATGGGCGTGGCCTCCAATCCATCCGAGAAGCGCTCCGTAAACTACATGACCTATCAGCGAGCCAAACGCCGAAATGATCCCGCCCATTTTCAGTCCAAAGAGGCCTGCACCCATAATCGGCATGACAACAAGTTGGGCCATCACCCAGAGAACGACTCCCCAGGTGATCCCTTTCACAGCGGGCGCGCCGGGGAACCTTGAGAAAAGAAGGTAGGCGTAGACCAGCGGAAATATGACCACGCCGTTCACGAAATGCATCATCACCCCTGGGGTCCAACCCCCGAGATTTTGGCCCAGCATGGCTGCAATGTCCATCTCGGGCAGGCCCATCATTGGCCCCCCCTTGTACATCAATAGGGTAAGCGCAAGGGTCCCGACAAGACCGCCGAAAATGGCTCGTCCAACATTAGGCCTCATCTCGAAACCTCCACTTGGCCTTGTTTCAACGATGTGATAGGTCCCCAACGAAAAAAGATTCAAACTGACCCAAAAAAATCTGCTCCTTCTTTGAATCTTTTCCCTTCAGGGGCCAGTCTCATATTTGGCAATGACCGAAAACGCCAAATCGCCCAACACCGGCGTCGAGGATGACCTCGCTCTGATCGAATTAGTGTTGGCTGGAGATCGCCGAGCCTTTGAACCCCTCGTGCGAAAGCATGAGCGACGTGTATTCCGCGTGGCCCTAGCTGTGCTCGGAAACGTCGAGGATGCGGAAGACGCTATGCAGGATACTTTCGTGAAGGCTTTCCGCCATCTCGATCAATTCCGGCGCGAATCGAGATTTACCACTTGGCTGACCCGAATCGCGGTCAATGAGGCGCTTCAGAAACGCCAGGCGCGCAAGGAGTCTGTTTCTCTGGATGAAACACCCGATGTGGAGAGCAAGTCGCTCCCAGGACGGTTTGAGCCCTGGACTTCGAATCCCGAAAAGCTGTACGGCAAACAGGAGATTCGCCAGCTTGTTGAAGGAGCCATACAAACCCTGCCGCCAATCTATCGGGAAACATTGGTTTTGCGGGACATCGAGGAGATGAGTGCCGAGGAGGCCGCCGAGGCGTTGGGAATCACAGTGCCGGCGCTGAAATCACGGCTCTTGCGTGCGCGATTGCTGCTACGCGAGTCACTGGGCAGCCACTTTGAACAACCACGACGGCTGCCTACCAGAATTATGGATTCGGCTAAGCAACTCGGGAACATGATGAAAGCCGGACTGACAAGATCGGCAGGACGGTGAGGATAAAAATATGGCGATGCTAAGGTGCGAAGAAGTGCTGTCCCATCTCTCGGACTATATCGACGAGGAAGGTTCTGCCGAGCTTCGGCGGGCTCTCGAAGACCATATCTCGTGGTGCCGGCGATGCCGAATCGTCTTCGACACCACAGAGAAAGCTCTGAAGATCGTTCTCGATGTAGAGCCCTTTGAGGTGCCTCTTGCCGTGAGCGCTCGGCTGTATACACGACTTGAGGAGGTACTGTCCGAGAGGTAAGGGTTTCCGGCCCGGAAGTACAAACTTGACTGAGGAGAACAAAAAATGAAGAAGCTAGTAATAGGACTCGTTGGATCGCTGATGCTGCTGACCGTGGCGTTCGCCGCGCCAAAAGACAGTGCCTACAGCGGCGAAATCATGGACAGTCAGTGCGCCAAGAACGGCTCTCACGATATGATGCTGAAGAAGGAAGGCATGGGAAACATGATCGGCGACCCCAAAGCAGCCATGATGTGCACCACCAACTGCATAAAGAAAGGCGGCAAGTACGTCTTGTTCAATGCCGCCAAGAAAACGGTCTACCAACTGGATGATCAGCAAAAACCTGCCGAATTTGCAGGTCAGAAAGTCACAGTGACCGGGACTCTCGACAAGGCCACCAAGACGGTCCACGTCGCCAGCATTCAGGCAGCGTCATAACATCTCTGGAGAGGGTCGGCGCCCGGGCCAATCCTCTCCGCCTCCATTTCACAGTTCTAGGGTCAAACATGCCGTACCTGCATGTCTGCCAGAGAATTTTGCGATCTTATCTTGAGCGATCAAGGAGCGTCTTTGCCTCCTGTTGTAATATGCGATTCCATCACTCATTCAACGGAACTTACCTATGAAACGCGCTCTCATCGCTTCATCTGTCGTATCCATTCTGGTGATCGCTGGCGCGCTGTTCGCTATCTCGCAATTCAGTCTCAGCGCGCTGCCGGAGCCCAGCAACATGGAGACCTATCTGGCGACCCGAGCAAGACATATGTTCGTTCGCAGAGGCAGCCGCGAGGCAATTCCCCCGGCGCCGGTGAATCTTCAGGCAAGCATTGAGGAGGGCGACAAACTGTATGGCACCGAGTGCGGGGACTGTCATGGTCTCGACGGCCACAAACTTACCGACGCCGGTCGCTGGATGTACCCGCGCGCGGCCGATCTTATATCGCCCGAGGTGCAGCAGTATTCGGATCGCGAGTTGTTCTGGATTGTGAAGAATGGAATCCGTTTAAGCGGTATGCCCGCCTTTGGCAAAGTGGAGACCGACGAGCACATCTGGAACCTGGTCCACTATGTTCGGACTCTGCCCACCCTACCGAATCCTGGTTGAAATTGCGTGTCGGGAGCGCCGCGTGAGAGAAACGCTTGATCGCCTCAGCGACAAAGGGAGATAGAAAGTATGAAAAGCAAGTTTGATCTTGTAGCCATCGGAACAGGATCAGCCGCGTCTGCGGTGGCGTCGCGGTGTCGTCAAGCAGGTTGGAAGGTTGCTATCGTTGATTCGCGTCCTTTTGGAGGGACCTGCGCCCTGCGTGGGTGCGATCCCAAAAAAGTACTCGTCGGAGCCGCCGAAGTGACGGATTGGGCTCGCCGTATGAGTGGCAATGGCATTCACGCTGAACAATTCCGTATCGATTGGCGACAGTTGATGGACTTCAAACGTACATTTACGGAGCCGGTCCCGCGACACCGAGAGGAAGGGTTCCTGAAGGCCGGAATCGAGCCGTTCCACGGTCGCGCTCACTTTATTGGACCGAACTCTGTTCAGGTCGGCGAGAGCGTCCTGGAGGCGCGCTACATCCTTATAGCGACTGGACAAAGGCCAGCAGATTTGGGAATTTCTGGATCAGAGCATCTCACGACGAGTGATCAGTTCTTGGAACTCGACGATCTGCCGAGGCGCATCGTGTTCATCGGAGGCGGATACATCGCCTTCGAGTTTGCGCATGTCGCTGTGCGCGCAGGCTCGCAAGTCACGATTCTGCATCGCGGAGCGCGTCCCCTTCCATTGTTCGATCCGGACCTCGTTGATCTGTTAGTTCAAAAGAGTCGTGATCTAGGAATAGACGTGCAACTTAGCACTGAAGCGCGGACTATAGACACTGCTTCTGGTCATTTGGCTGTACATGCCTCCTGCGGCCAAGGGACCCGCGAGTTCGAGGCAGATATGGTCGTGCATGCCGCAGGTCGCGTTCCAGAAATCGACAATCTTAATCTTGAAATCGCAGGGGTCGAATGGGACAGGAAAGGTGTAAAGGTAAACGAGTTCCTGCAGAGCGTTTCCAACCCCTCGGTCTACGCGGCAGGCGACGCCGCGGATACCGGTGGACCGCCACTTACTCCTGTTGCCGGATACGAAGGGATAATCGTTGCTGCAAATCTATTGAATGGTAATCACCGAAAGCCGGATTACACTGGAATTCCAACTGTGGTCTTCAGCACTCCGCCGCTAGCTTCTGTCGGATCGAGCGAGGAGGCAGCTCGCAAGCAAGGCTTACGGTTTAAGAAGAAACACGAGGCTACTTCGAATTGGTATTCTTCTCGAAGGGTTGGAGAGACGTGCTCTGGGTACAAAGTGCTTGTTGAGGAGAACACAGATCGAATTCTCGGCGCCCACTTGCTAGGAGGCGAAGCGGGCGAGGTAATTAATCTGTTCGCATTGGCTATCCGCTCAGGAATGAGCGCCACGGATCTCAAGCACACTCTGTTCGCTTACCCAACGCATGGATCCGATGTGGCTTATATGTTGTGACGGACAAAAGTGGAGACCGCCGCGTGCGTCTGGAACCCGGCCTGCTGCGCTCAAGCCTCGCTTCGGCAAACAGGAAACCTATGTTTCGGCGAAAGATGCCGCTTCAAATCTGTCCGGCCGTTTCGTTTGAATGGCGCAAATAGGACAAAATTCCCAATCGCTGGGGATGTCAATTTATTTGACTTTCTGTTCCCGACTCATTTTCAATTGTTGGAGTGGAATATGGATATGGCCATAGCATTTTAGTGCGAGACGCAGTCGAAGGCAGGCTTTCTGTGTTCCAGATCGTTTCACCGTGGACTGCGTGGCGGGCGTCCTTTATGATTGATGCGGGCTCAACTTCTCTCGCCAGCATTGAAAACCTTATACCCGTTATATGTTACGTGAGGCAGGTGCCAGTGGCTCGAAAAGGTCGTTTGTGGCTGTTTGGATTGATACTCGTCGCTCTAGGGAGCGCGCTCTATTTGTTTCCACTTGGCCAGTGGCTGCTCGCGCTAATCAACTGGGCGCGTGGATCGGGGACGACCGGCTTGGTGATCTACTTCGTCTTCTACGTTCTCGGCGTGGTCGCGTTTTTCCCAGGCTCGCTGCTCACGCTCGGTGCGGGATTCCTCTACGGACCGTTTCGCGGAACGCTGCTGGTCTCCCCGGCGAGCGTGGTCGGAGCTACGCTCGCTTTTTTGGTCGGACGTTTTCTAGCGCGGGATTGGATAGCGCAACGGATCGCCGCGAATCCTAAATTTGCGGCCGTTGACGAGGCCATCGGGGGACGCGGATTCTACATAGTCCTCTTGCTCCGCCTCTCGCCCGTATTCCCCTTCACCCTACTGAACTATGCCCTGGGACTGACGCGCGTGAAGCTGCGCGACTACGTGCTCGCGTCCTTCATCGGCATGCTGCCGGGCACGTTTCTGTATGTGTACCTCGGTTCGCTTCTCACTAATGCGGCCGAACTAATAAGTGGAAAGCGACCGCAGTCAGGACCGTGGGGGCAGGTGCTGTTCGTGGCGGGGTTGATCGCCACTGTGATCGTTACCTGGCTGATCACGCGCATTGCACGCAGCGCGCTCGACCGTGCCCTTGCAAACACTCGCCCGGCTGAACAATCCGCCAGATAGGCTAAGCCATCGTGACAAACGAACACTTCATCAGCCCTACCGACGAATTCAACCGCGCGCTGGTCGATAACCTCCACCCGCCGGACTGGAAGAACCCCACTCCGCAAGGGCGATACAACCTTGTCATCGTGGGCGCTGGCGTTGCCGGACTAGTTTCCGCGGCAGGCGCAGCGGCGCTCGGCGCACGGGTCGCCTTGATTGAGAAACACCTCATGGGCGGCGACTGCACAAATTATGGTTGCGTCCCGTCGAAAGCACTGATTCGCTCGGCGCGCGCGATGCATGCTTTGGCCGAAGCCCCGGAGTTTGGTATAAACCTTGGGGGCACCGGCAATGTGGAATTTTCTCGCGTCATGCAACGCTTGAGGCGGCTGCGGGCGCAAATCTCAGTGGTCGATTCGGCAGCTCGATTTTCGGGATTAGGAGTGGACATTTATCTCGGCGAGGCCAAATTCGCCGGGAAAAAAGAGATCGAAGTTTCCGGCGCGAGGCTCTCTTTTTCCAAGGCGGTAATAGCGACAGGATCGAGGGCAGCCCGGCTGCCCATCCCCGGCCTCAACGAAATCGGGTTCCTTACCAATGAGACAGTTTTCTCGCTGGAGCTATTGCCGAAAACGATGCTGGTCGTCGGCTCCGGGCCAATCGGTTGCGAACTGGCGCAAACGTTCCGGCGGTTCGGCAGTGAGGTCACCATCGTCACGGATGTCATGGGACTTTTGCCAAATGACGACCCCGACGCAGGTTTAATCCTAAGGAAATGCTTTGAACGCGAAGGAATTCGCATGGTATTTGGAACCAAGATCCTTCGCGCGGAGAAGAACAGCGATGGCAAATCGCTGATCTTCGACCGGGGGCAAGGCGAAGAGAGAGTAACTGCCGAGGAAATCCTGGTTGCGGCCGGACGCCGTCCGAATCTAGAGGGGCTGGGCCTCGATGCCGCAGGTGTGACGACGGAGAAAGGGCACATCCGAGTCGACGACCATCTTCGCACCAGCAATTCCGATATTTTTGCCGCCGGAGACGTCTGCTCCGTATATAAATTCACGCATGCTGCGGAAGCCATGGCGCGCGTTGCACTGCAAAACGCCCTGTTCTTCGGCCGCAAGCGAGTCAGCGACCTCGTGATTCCCTGGTGTACGTACACGGCGCCGGAAGTCGCGCACGTGGGAATGACGCACGGCGAAGCGCAAAAGCGGGCCTCCGAAATTGCCACGTTTACAAGGGAACTCTCGGAAACCGACCGCGCCATTCTGGATGGAGAAACCGAGGGCTTCGTCCGAATCCATGTAGACAAGCGCACCGGCAGGCTGATGGGCGCGACCATGGTTGGTGCGCACGCCGGCGAGAGTATTGGCGAGGCGGTGCTAGCGCTCAAACAACATCTAAAAGTCGGCGACCTCAGCGGCGTCATTCATCCCTACCCCACCCAGGCCGATGCGCTTAAGCGCGCGGCCGATCTCCAATTGCGGTCCCGCTTGACTCCTCGCTTGCGCCAAATCTTCGAAAAGTATCTATCCTTCCGGAGGTAGCTTGGATCAGCAATGCTGCATTTGCGTCTTCGCCAAACCTCCGCGGCCGGGCAGCGCCAAGACGCGCCTTATTCCAGCGGTTGGCGCGGCCGGCTCGGCAGCACTCGCAGGGGCCTTCCTGCAGGACGTTTGGTCGGCCGTTCGGTCGTTGCCTTGGGCGCGCACCGTGATCGCCTCGACGGCTCCATTCGCTTTATCGGTTGATGACGACTCGCCGGAGGTCTGGCAGCAGGGCGAAGGCGACCTCGGCGCGCGTCTGGAGAGAATCCTTCGGCGCGCTCTCTCGGAATCAGAGTTTGCAATCGCATTGGGAGCAGATAGTCCCGGTCTTCCCCTGAGATTACTAGAGCAGGCTCGCGACGCAATCCGCGAAGCGGATGCGGTGATTGGTCCTTGCGAAGACGGCGGGTTCTATCTGCTCGGCCTGCGCAGGTGCCCTCCCGGACTACTCGACAAAATCACCTGGAGCAACACGGGTACGTTCGAACAGGTATTGGCTCGGTTGCGTGATGCCGAGTTACGTGTTTCGGTTCTGGACCCATGGTTCGATGTCGACCGCCCAGAAGATCTCGCGAAACTGCGCGGGAAAATTGCCGCAGGGGAAATTCGAGCTGAGGCAACACGAAAAACACTCGACGGGTTTTCCCGCAGCGGAGAAATCACCAATGCGTTTAAGGTTTCGGTAATCCTGCCGGTCTTGAACGAGCGCCAAGCGCTGCCCCGGACAATTGCTCTTCTAGAGTGCCAGCCGTGGACCCACGAAATCATCGTGGTCGACGCGGGCAGCACGGATGGCACGCGAGAATGGCTTGCGCAACAGGGGCGAATAATCACAATCGAGGCCACGTGCGGAAAGGGCATACAGATAAACGCCGGGGCGAAAAGGGCGACCGGGGACATTTTATTACTCCTTCACGCTGATAGCTTGCTTCCGCCAGGTGCCGGGGAACAAATCCAAAAGACTCTCAGGTCCGAAAAAGTTGCGGGAGGATGCTTCTGCGTGAGCTTTGGAGATGTCGGTCCTACATCCTTAAAAATTGTGTCCGCTGGAATCAATCTGCGCACACGGCTGACCCACACCGCCACGGGAGACCAGGCAATTTTCGTCCGCAAGGAAGTATTTGCGCGCGCCGGGGGTTGCCCTGATTGGCCGCTCTTTGAAGACGTGGAGCTGGTCCAACGAATCAAAAAGCAAGGAAAGTTCGGCGTTGTGAGCTCCGCGGTGACGATTTCCCCTCGCCGTTATCTCAGTTATGGCATCGTAAGGACTGCTTGTCTCATCTATGCGCTGCGTCTCGCGTATTGGGTCGGGGTTTCTCCGTTTACCTTAAGCAAATGGTTCGTGGATGTGCGTTCCGAGCCCACAGCTCAGACGCACGATTCGTCATCAACCAATGGCTAGCCACGCGACTAAGCCTGGTTGTTTGCCCTGCGTGGCGGCACCGAGTGCACATCAGCAATTTGTAATTTGAAAAGTGGCTTCCGATGCGCGGCATCGGGCCGCCTGCCGAAGCTCAAATACTGGCACAACTTCATGTAAACCTGGCAGCTGCCCTTATGGCCGGATAACTTAGCCGTTGTTCACAAAACCAGAACTCCAACCGCGATCGTATCACCCTCCAGGAGTGTGCAAAGGTGTGTGCATTTCCGTCGGTATCGCAGCTCGGTTCACTTTTCTAGAGGCCTTCGTCTTGATTTTTCAACAGGTAAAACCATATAAAGTTTGAATCTTTTCCCGGAAATAACCGATCCAATCCACGGGTGAAGCTACAAGAGCAAGGGAACGCTCGGGGACATGGATTCTCCCATGTTGACGTTATGCTTAGAACTTGTTGCATAACCTACTTTCGGCCCAATGGAATCAATTAGTTAGATGGGTTATGCAATAGGTTCTAGAAGATTTGGTGGTAGAATCCGGCAAGGTCGTCAGCGTCCAAGATCGTTTAAACTAAGTTCAAATCTAATCCCAGCGAGGCCTGCAATGAATTCGACAAAAGATAAATTGCCTCTGGCTCTGCTTGTACTCCGGCTCGGGATTTTTCTTGTCCTGCTCGTCTGGACTCTGGGTAAGTTTATCAATCCTACCCAGTCAATCAGTATCTATGCAGGCTACTACGGCGTGCAAATGAGCACCATGGCAATGTACGCGCTAGGGGCCGTCGAGCTTGTAGTCGTGCTGGCGTTCATGGCGGGAATTCAGAAACGCATCAGCCGCGCCATCGTGGTCGCCATGGTAGGAGCCACGGTCCTGCTTCCGGGCCAGCTTTATTTCCATCCGTATATGGATCATATCCTTTTGTTCTTCGCGTTCTGGACTATGCTGGCGGGATCTTTCACGCTTTATTCCCTGCGCGACTACGACACGCTATGGACATTCTCCCCCGCATCCTCCGAGCAGTCTTCCGGTGCTACCCGTGAAGAGAGGTTAGCGCGAGCGCTGCTATTGCTTCGCTTATCGGTGGCCATCGCCCTGGGCATGTGGTGCGCGGGAAAATTTATTAATCCGGCTCAAACCAGCCGAATTCTCGCGGGTTTCTATTCCGTCAAGGGCGTGAGTTTTATGGCCGCCTATGGGGTCGGGATTTTGGAGGCTGTGCTAATCTTGGCGTTTGTGATGGGATTGGCCAAGCGCGTGAGTTACGGTCTTGTGATGCTCTTTCACATTCCTTCGGTGCTGGCGCCGTGGACACAGTACCTGCATCCCTACTCAGGCCACGTTCTTCTCTTCCTAGGCTCTGTCCCAATGTGGTCGGCTTGTTTCGCGGTTTATTACCTGCGCGAATACGATGTGTTGTGGGTTTTCTCTCCAGGCCGCGCCCGGCAAATCGATTCTGTGGGCGGTCGACCTGTTGAGGCCGCTTCCGGCGGACACTAGGTGCAACCATGCGAAAGTCATCTCTTGTAGGCATCGCCGTAGCTGTCGTCATGATTTTGTATCTAGCGAGTGTCTGGGCCAAAACAGAGGCGGTTCAACGCGACAAGTCGCCCGCCATGATTGATTTTGTCCAGCAACAGTTCGAGCCGTCTCTGAAACTGCTGGCCATGCACCCCGTTGGTGACATTGCGTGGGTGGCCACGGGAAATGCTGTTGATTGCAAATTCCAGCGCCCGGAAATCAAGAATTGCTGGGAAGTATATTTCGGCACCAATGTGGAGGGCCCGGACCAGGGCGGCCGAAAACCGGGCAGAGTCGAGGTCAACTTCATCGTGGATGGGGACGCCATGCGACTTGTGGGCGGCGGCCAGCCCGGCGATATGCTGGCCAGAAAGGGCCGCGCCTCTGAGAGTGGCGGGGCGGGAACATCGGTCGGCGGATCACGTGGCGGAGAGCGGCCCTCCAGTCAAGAACACTTTCACTAACCACGACTATAGCCCTATCGTCTGTTTTTCCGCGCGCTCGGGAGGGGCGCGTGATAGGCCGGCTGCACTGACCTTGAGAGAAATCTCCTGAGGATCACGCCGTCCGAATGTAACCAAACGCCGGTTCGCGTATCCTCGTTGTCGTAGAGGCAGTTGGCGCTGCCGCTGCCTAACGGTTGGCGAACCGGGACAGAAAGCCAACGAGAGATCAAAAGTCATGCAGCGGGAAAGAGGCGGTGGCGAGGAAGACTAGGGCGAGCAAACCATTACAGCGGTTCCGCAGGACGGCCAAAGCGAGCCGCACTACCACCCAATAGGGGCCAGAGCGACATGCGGTTGACATGGGGGCAGGAGGGCTAGGTCTTCGGCTGAAGGGGAAGCTCAAAACGGAAATTATAGCTAATAATCTTGGCAATTGAACAAACAAGTCCTTTCGGAGGAACAGAATGAAACGACTCTTGTACAGTCCATATTTGCTTTTTCCGTTTGGCGCCGCGGTTGTGATGGCGCTGCTGGTGGGCTGGTCGCTGCAGTTCAGCGACCGTCTCGCTGCCAACAATCTGTATGCCGTATTCTTGGTCTTGCTTCCGGTGCTGAGCGCGGGGTACTGCTTCAGTGGCCGGGTGCAGGGTAGCGGCGGCCGGCGGGTCGTGAAATGGCTCGGGTCCACCATCTTGAGTCTTCTGGCGTCCGTGGTCGTGATATTTGCCGCAATGGCGCTTGTTCCTGTTAAAGCTGGTGCGTACAACTATCCTCACTTTTATCCCGGAACTTATCCCCACGCGGAAGGGCAACGTGCAATGGCTGGCTCAAAAGCTCCCGATGAGACGCTCTATACGCTGCAAGGAGACACCGTCAGCCTCGCCGGTCTCTGGGCGGATAGGCCGATTGTGGTCGAATTCGGGAGTGTCACTTGACCACCCTTTGTCGGCAAGATTCCCGTGATGGAATCTTTAGCAAAAGAATTCGCTGGCAAAGCCGATTTTTATATTCTGTATGTCCGGGAGGCTCACCCCGGAGGGAATTACCCAGCCCAGACGAGTTTTGAGGAGAAAATGCAGCACGCGCGCGATCTCAAGCGCCTCGAGAATATCGGCACCCGCACGATCCTGGTGGACGAGTTGCAGGGGACCATGCACAACGATTATGGCTCCAGGCCAAATTCTGTGTACGTGATCGGACGGGACGGGATCGTTTTATTCCGTGCCGACTGGAACGCCCCCCAAGAGGTGAGGGCGCAATTGAACCGTCTCTTAGGAAAGGACGGCTACGCATCCGGGCTGGAGGCGGTCGATTTGACGGGCAATTTTACGTCCCTCACTCCGAAGGCGCTGGTGGAACAGGCTCGAGTTTTCAGGCGGGCTGGGTATGGCTCGTTGGTAGACTTTATGGTTTCCGCGTGGAATCTCAGGCGAACGAGAGGCGTGCCGCCAGCTTATAATCGAGTTTCGAGCCAGCAGCAGGATGCCCAACCCCGTCCGTGAGCCATCGGGATGCTGTCATGAGCGCACGTGGATCTCCGATGGGGATGAGGAGTGTTCGCTTGAAAATACTCATGACCGGAGTGTTGTGCCTGGGCCTCACTGCGATGCTGTTGGCCAAAGTTTCCAGGCCCGCATCCACGGCAAACGCCAGAGTGCCGCAACCGGTCTCGCGGAGCTTTGATTTTCTATATCGAATCAGATTGTCGCCACCTGCCGGGAGCAAGGAGATGCGGGTTTGGATTCCGCTGCCGTCGAGCGGTCCATTCCAGACGATCTCGCAATTGGAGCAAAAGACACCCCGCCCTTTTCACATTTACAGCGACCCGCGTTATGGCAATCGCTATGCGTATTTCTCGGCCACGGCCTCAAAGATGAAATCTCCACCCGCGATCCAGTTGACGTTTCACGCCGTACGCTTTGAGGATCGTGTCAGCCTCAGCACAGAGGGTCATGCCAGCGTGCCGCTTCCGGGGGATCTGGCGGCCTTCTTGCAGCCCGATAGACTGGTCCCGACAGACGGAGTGATTGGCGAGCTGGCGCGGGAACAGATTCGGGGTCTTACCAATTCGCTTCAGAAAGCGCGCAAAATTTATGAGTATGTCACCGCCACAATGCACTACGATCATGCCGGCAATGGCTGGGGGCGAGGCGACGCTCTCTGGGCCTGCGATTCCCATCATGGTAACTGCACCGATTTCCATTCGCTGTTCATCGGAATGGCACGAGCCGCCGGGATTCCCGCGCGGTTCCAAATCGGATTTCCCCTGCCGGAGAATCGGGGCCAGACTAAGGTATCTGGTTATCACTGCTGGGCAGAGTTCTATCAAGGTGGCGTAGGTTGGGTTCCCATTGATGCCGCCCTGGCCGCTCAAGAGCCGGCTAAGCATGATTATTTCTTCGGCGCCGTAGATGCAAATCGGGTTCTGTTTTCGATGGGGCGGGATCTAGAGCTCACCCCGGCTCCGAGAGAGGGTCCACTGAACTATATCGTGTACCCCTATGTGGAAGTGGACGGAAAACCATATTCCGACTACCAGAAAGATTTTTCGGCAATCGACAGCGTGACGTCTTCCGAAGTCAGTTCACGATAGGCGCTCGCGCTCGGGGTGGGATATTGCTAAGGGTGGGTCGAGTCGCAGTATCACACGTTTTCTGGCCTAATTGTGGCGGGAGCTATTGCGCGGCGGGAAGTACTCAGCCCATCGCATAGCCTCTGGACCTGCCGTTGCCATGGAAGGTGATTTCGGCCGATTTCGGACTGGGGGTCATACACTGATCACGTTCCACAGGGTACGCAAGAACTTCCCTTGCCTCGAAATTATGTCGAGGGTTGGATCCTACGCGGAATAGAATTGGATGTCGGTGGGATTGACTTTGTTTCCCATCGTTTTCCAAAATTCAGTCCACGTGTGATTTCAATTGCATATGGCCAAGTCATCGGATGCGCGAGATTGGGCGGCTTGCATCGTCGTTACGGCTGCGCCGCCTAAGTCAAGGTGCCATTCGGTTTGAATTCGCCGGCGGCGGAACGCTGGTGCCCGGGATGCCGCGCTCACCAGACTCGAAAGCGGCCGCATCGGCCCGCGACCGATCGGAATTTTTATCTCCTCGGATCTTATGCGCGGCTTCGGCGGCCTTCACTACGCATATTCGAACGGCCCATGGAATTTCAACCCCGTCGACGCAATCCCAACACGCGGCGTTTTTCAAGCGAATGGATGTGGCTGGGTGAAAACTCCGCTGGCCTGCGTGCCGCTGATTCGAGAGTCAGCGTTCGGTTTCGGCCACGCCGAATCGGGAACTTTCGGAATTTACTACAACGATGGTCGCAGCATCCCAAAGACCGGTAACCGCCTGCCCGCGGTACGCAACCAGGACTTCGTCGCCCTAGCTTGCACTGCGAAATACGACGCGACGAAACGAGACCGAATGTGAATGGACTTTAAGGTATCATTCGGGCCGGTCCTTCAGCGCAACGTGGGATGATGGATGAGGTCCGGTACACTGGAGAATGGCTTTATGCTGTCCCTGGAGAGTGACGCGTACCTGGTGGTCGTCGCGGTCTTCAAAACCGCTGACCCGGCACTTTGTGCCGGGTGGTAGGTTCGATTCCTACCCTCTCCGCCATTTTTTTCCATATTTTAAGCCATTGTTTCTCGGCTTATCGAAGGGAGGTGATCACCCGTGTCACGCGACGAGATTCTCAAGCTGACTGCGTTGTCGTCCTGCGCCGGTTGAGCGTCTAAGCTCAGCCAAAAGGCTCTGAAGCAGGTTCTGCGTCAGCTACCGATTCTGAATAGTCGCAATCTCCTGGTGGGCATCACCAGCGGAGACGACGCCGGGGTGTATCGTATCGACCGAGATAGGGCGCTGGTGCAAACGACCGACTTTTTCACGCCGATCGTCGACGACCCATTCGCTTACGGACAGATCGCGGCAACGAATGCATTGTCCGACGTGTATGCCATGGGCGGCCGTCCATTGACGGCGTTGAATCTGATGGGGATACCAATAGATTTGGTTCCACCGCATGTGATAAATCGAATCCTCCGCGGAGGCGCTGCGAAAATCAAGGAAGCGAAGTGCGATCTGATCGGTGGCCACACGATTCGCAACCCGGAACCCATCTACGGCCTTGCCGTTACGGGCATTGTTTCGCCGCGGCACATGCTGACCAACGCGAAGGCACACGCGGGCGACGTCCTGATCCTGACGAAACCGCTCGGCACCGGTATCATCACCACAGGCATCAAGCGCGGCCTAACCAATCGTTTGGTGGAACGCGGAGTGATCGCCATGATGACGAAGTTGAACAATGCCGGGCCGGAACTGGCCGAGAGAGGCCTTCTCAGAGCCGCAGTGGACGTGACCGGGTTTGGATTGCTCGGCCATTTGAGCGCGATGTGCTGCGCCAGCCATGTTGGCGCGGAAATTCTTGCGGCCCAAGTGCCGACGATCAGTAGCGAGGTTTTTGATCTGATCGCCGCCGACTGCATTCCCGGGGGCAGCCGTGACAATCTCGCATACGCGAATCAATTTGCCGAATGGGATAGAGCAACCGATCTTCAGAAGACTCTTCTCACGGATGCTCAGACCAGCGGCGGCCTGTTGCTGAGCGTGCCGCGAAAGAATTTGGACACAGTCTTGAAACTGTTGAAGCGCCTCGATACTCCTTGCGCCGCCATCATCGGCCGGATCGTGCGTTCCACAAAACCAAAGATAAGGGTCAGTCGATGAATCGGTCCCTTCTCCGCGCAATTCCGTCCGTCGACAAACTTTTGCTCGCAATTGGCGACGCCGGATTCCCCCGGCCCGTCGTCCTTGCCGTTGTGCGCAGGGAACTCGACTCTATTCGCAAACAGAAAACGGCGCCGAATTTCGACGGTGCGCTCTCCTGCGTTCGCGCCGCACTCCGCGAGTTGGGCGCTTCCCGCATTCAGCCCGTAATCAATGGGACAGGAATCCTCATCCATACGAATCTCGGCCGCACTCCGCTCGGGGCGGCCGTAATGGAAAACTTGTCCAAGATCGGCTCGAACTATAACAACCTCGAATACAGTCTCACGCGCGGCGCGCGAGGCGGCCGTGCCGCTTATCTGGAGCAATGCCTTGCATTGCTTTGCGCGGCTGAAGCCGCCACCGTCGTGAATAACAATGCCGCCGCCCTCGTTTTAATCCTGCGGCATTTCTGCGAGTCCAGCCCGATGGATCACGGCGCTCGTTCGCGGGGCAAAAATCGACGAACGCAAATACAGAAGAATGAGGTCATTATTTCTCGCGGTGAGCTGATCCAAATCGGCGGCGGTTTCCGGATACCGGAAATTCTGGAATCCAGCGGAGCGCGGCTTCGAGAAGTCGGCACCACCAACAAAACCTCGCTCCACGATTATGCGCGGGCCATAACACGCGAAACTGCGATGATCTTGAAAGTGCACCACAGCAATTTCTACATGGGCGGATTCGTCGAGTCACCCCTGACTGAACAGATTGCGAAGCTGACGCGACAGAAACGAATCCCGTTCGTCGAAGATCTCGGAAGCGGCGCGGTAATCGAAACGCAAACGATTGCCGGCCTCGAGCATGAACCTACGGCTGCTGAATTGATACGTCGCGGCGTCGATTTGGTCTGCTTCAGCGGAGACAAATTGCTCGGCGGCCCGCAGGCGGGCATCATCGCTGGAAAGGCGGAACGGATCGCCGCGCTCAAGCGCGAACCATTGTTCCGCGCGCTGCGCTGCGACAAATTGATTCTTTCGGCGCTGGAGACCACCGTGGATATGTATTTGAGGAAGAGTCGCGGCGGGGCTTCAAATTCGAAATCTGCTTCGGGAAAACAGAATCAAAGTGAAAGTATCGCCGACCACACGGATGTTCCTGTGCTTGAAATGCTCCATTCGCCTATCGATGAGTTGCGGGCGCGCGCCGAAAACATCGTAGCGGCGCTCAATGGATTACCTATAAAAGCCGCCGTCGGCGTTGGCCGCGCGCAGGTCGGCGGGGGTACATTACCTCGCTCGGTGCTTGAATCCGTCACACTGGAACTAACACACAGCAAGCTAAAGCCCGATGAGATGGCCACTCGTCTGCGGGGGTATTCCGTGCCGATCGTTGGATATATCGGACGCGGCAAATTCAATCTTGATTTGCGCACGATTTTCCCGCGGCAGGACACGGAAGTAATTAAAGCGATTCACGATGTGTGCGCCTAACCTTCGAAACAGAAAATGTCTAGCGTTCAACATTTCATAGTGGCCACCGCGGGCCATGTGGACCACGGTAAGAGCGCTCTTGTCAAAGCGCTCACGGGCACGGACCCGGACCGTTTGCCTGAAGAGAAATTGAGAGGGATCACGATCGACCTCGGATTTGCGAATTTGGAACTTCGGTCTCCGGTAGCCCCGTTTTCATCTTTCCTGCTGGGGATCGTCGACGTACCGGGACACGAAGATTTTGTGAAGAATATGGTCGCGGGCGTTGGCTCGATCGATTTAGCGCTTTTGATCGTCGCAGCAGACGATGGCTGGATGCCACAGACCGAAGAACACCTGCAGATTCTCACGTATCTTGGTGTCACGCGCGCCGTGATCGCATTGACCAAAATCGATCTCGCGCAGGACGAAACGAGCGTGATCGCGTCTATCCGTGAAAATCTGCGCAACACGCCCTTTTCAGACTCTCCAATTGTTCCGACATCTATTCTCAGCGGGCGCGGTCTCGATGATCTGAAATCCGCGCTCGCGGGCGCGCTGGCCAAGACAGCGCCGCCCCGCGACATCGGTAAACCCCGCCTTCCCGTTGACCGGGTTTTCAACCTTCAAGGCATCGGCACTGTCGTTACCGGAACTTTGACGGGCGGCGCGTTGCGGCGCGGTCAAAATATTATGATCCAGCCGTCAGGAAAATCGGCGCGCATTCGCAATATTCAATCTCATAACCGCAATGTGGAATTGAGCGGTCCGGGCACGCGCACGGCGCTCAATTTGCCGAACGTCATCGCTCACGAAGACATCCGCCGGGGTGACGTTGTCACGCTCGCCGAATTGGGCGGCCCGAGCGGGATTCTTGACGTGCTCCTGGAAATCTTGCCGAGAGCGAATAGGCAATTAAAACAAGACGCGAGAGTAAGAGTGCATCATGGCAGCGGCGGTGTGCCGGCGCGCGTCGCATTTTTCACATCCAAGAAATTGGCAGCGGGCGAACGCGCGCTGGCGCAACTTCGTCTTGAAGCCCCCGCATTCGTCTTCGCGGGCGATCGCTTTGTAGTGCGCGACTGGGCCGAGCAAAGCACCCTGGCCGGCGGCATCGTTCTCGATGAGGATGCAAGCAGCACTTTGCTTCACAGCGAGGCACGGGTGAATTTTCTAAATTGGCGTGCCGGCGCTCCCGAAGACGTTCAGGCTTATGTTGTGTCGCAATTGAAGCGAGACAGTGCGGCAAGGCAGTCCCAGTTGCTACGGAAGTCGCGCTTCAGCGAAGGAGAAATATCCTCAACAATTTCCGGGCTCGCCGCCGACGGCTCCGTGGCGCTCGTCGGAGAGTTTATTGCCGACATCGCAAAATGGGAAAATCTTAGCCGCCGTGCCATCGAAGCAATTGACGCTCGGCACCGCGCCCACCCCGAAGACGCCGGCATGTTCTTGACCGAACTGCGCGCGAGCCTCGAATCGGACCTTCCGTTCGCTGATCTGTTCGACGCGTTGATCAAGGATTTGTGCAAGAGCGAATTCACGCAGACGGGAGCTGTGATTTGCCGGGCGTCGCACCGGCCCGCGCTATCGGCGCAGCTTCAGGCGGCCGCTTCCAAACTGCGCGCCGAGCTGGCGGCCAAGCCGTTTGATCCGCCCTCGCGAAATCAGCTCGCGCCCGATCCCGTTTCACAGCAGGCCTTGCGTTTCTTGATTACCACTGGAGACGCAATCGAGATCAATGAGGAAGTGGTGATCGCTGTGGAGCACTACAAACGCGCGACAGATTTGATCCGCGATTTCATACGCGCTCGCGGCCCCGCGACGGTCAGCGACCTTCGCCAGATGCTCGGCAGCACTCGGCGCGTGACGCTGCCGTTGCTCGTCCGCCTGGACCGCGATGGCGTCACTTCGCGACAAGGCGACAAACGAATTCTGCGCCATTGAATCTCGTGATCGGGGTTCTGGATCAAGCTTGTTGTTTTTCGAGTGTGAATGAAGATGTGAGCTGGATCGTTTTGTGCAATGTGCGATACAGAGGGCAGCGCATGGCGTAAACGCCGTGCGCGCGCTCTACTGTCTCCAGGACTTGTTCCGGCGCAATCAGTCGCATGGCCAGATGGATCCTTCGGATAACGAGCACGCCTTCTTCTGATTCCACCTCGCCTGTCACTTCCCCCACGAGCTTCCCGTTGCTCGCATCGATGTGACGCGCCTCCAGCGCGCCTCCGAAGGTGCCGAGCATTCAACCGGCAGTTGCCGCGATCACGTAGTCAATCGTCGAGGCGTGAGACTCAGTAAGCTTCGCGGGATCGACCTTGTAGTGCTCGGCTATCGCTCCGTGGACGCTAAAGATTACCGGCTGCGATTCACCGGGCAAGTAGGCGATCCGAAGCGGACCAACCTTGCGTTCAATGCGAACCTTGGAAACGTAAGCAACGTCGGACACGGCTGCCTCCTGTGGCGTTTAGGTCAAAAAAAGTTGGCATTTTACTTGTGCTGAATGTCCTCCGGAGCCCTCTGCATATCGAGAGGCAAAACTTGCAATTGCCAGTGCACCGGAACCGAGGTTGGCAGATAACATATCTTTTTGTCGCAAGCTTGGTAGTCAAGTTTTCCGTTGATTACGATCGTCTTCCCCTCGGCGCCCAGCGATTTGTTGAACTCCCTGCCCGAGCCCACTTTGATATCCTGAGTAATGCGGAACTTCCCTTCGAAGACAGGTACGCGTTCCTTTATCGCCGGCATATAGAGGACCTTTGCCCGTGGATAATTTACCGGGGTGAATTCCACCCCCGGTGCGGGGTCCATCACGAGGGCGATCGATTTATAGCCCTGAACACCTGGCGCGTAGACATGCACATCGAGTGGGAGCTGCACTTCGGCAGTCAACCTGATGCGCCGTCCCGGATAGCCAGTTCGATCGGACTGTTCGACCGCCAAGCTCAGGTGCGGGGCTTCGAACTTGTCGGTTACTTCGTCGCCCAACTCTGGGAAAAGCCTGCCTATAACATTGTTTCCGGAAAATCGTTGCCGGTACTTCGCTTCGAAGAACTTTTCCCGAATAATGCCATTCGTGTCGATAAAGAAATATCCAGGCCGCGCCATACCTTTGAATTGTCCGGCCGCCTCAGTGTTCAGGACCTCAAACGCCCGAATGGCTTTTGAATCGGGATCGGCAAGCAACGGAAATTCGATCATGCGCCGGTCAGCGAAGTACTTCAGTATTTCCTCGCTGTCATAGCTGATTGCTGCCAGGTTGATCCCCAGCTTTTCGAATCGCGCTTTCGCGTTTTGCAGCTCGACCAGCTGCCCCTTGCAGTAGGGTCACCAGTCGGCCGAACGGAACAAAAGGAGTATCGTACCCTTCGGGCCTTTCAGCGTGTCTAGGGTTTGCTGTCGGCCAAATTGGTCGCGAGCCGAGAAATCCGGGGCCTTCTGACCGATTGCCAGGCCAATGGAAGTGTGCATCTTCAAAGACGCCACGTGGATTGTATTGCCCTCAAGTGTTCCCGTAACAATCATACTGTCGCCTAGGTGCCCGATCGCTTGATCTTGAGGATCGAGGAAGTACACCTGCCTGATGTTGTCGTCATAAAACGCCAGCTTGGCGCCGGGCACGTCATTTTTCGTGCACTTAGTAGCGTCGGCGTAGGCTTCGTCCACGCTGCAATTGTCGTTTATGATGACACCGGACCACGAACCGGAGTTTGGATTATCGCTTTGCCCGGTCAGTCCGACGCTGGAGAACAAAAGAAAAGCGGTCGCAAAGATCAAGGGAACATTCGTCCTCATCTAGCCTCCCTTTGGGAAAATCCGAACTCCTGGTTGCCACATGCCACTGCCTCTCGTAACCCGAAAGAGCCGCCTCTACTTCATTGTGAAATGATACCTTAGATTGCCCGCGGTCCGCTGGCCAAGATTGTCGGGTGCCGGAGATTCATGTCTAGCTCTGCTCGGAATTACACGACCTTGCGAACCAGAACGAATATAACGATGAAGGATTGTTTTCCTCTTGCCAAAGAGTGCGGCACGTCGTGAATTGACTTATCTATTTCACATTCATCGGATTTTCCCAACATAGGATCTGCCAATCCGTCGTAGCGCAGGGAACGCCTCCGCATTTCTTGCCAACGATACGAGACGGGGCACTTAGATCTTTCATCCAGTCGACTGTTAACCCACAGGGTTGTTGGTCCGAATCTACATCGGGGAGCCATTTCCCCCCGTTAAACATAAGCACTTATCTAGCTTGTGACAACAACCCATCCAAGTTCTTCTACCAGTTTCATTTCACTTACCTGCAAACTCTTCTGACATGGCCAGCATTCCACGACGGAGCGCTCGCTCCTTCATGAGAGCAAAGAAAACGGGCACCAGGATTAACACGTGAATCGTAGACGTAATCATTCCGCCGACGAGAGGTGCAGCAATCGGCTTCATCACGTCTGAACCGACGCCCGTCTCCCACAAGATGGGAACCAAGCTCGCCAAGACAACTGTGACGGTCATGAGCTTCGGTCTTAGGCGCTGCACGGCACCTTCGATGACCGCTGCCTCGATATCCACGTGACGCAGTGGAACTCCGGACTTGAGCCGATGGTCCAAGGCTTCGTGGAGGTACACCACCATCACGACACCGGTTTCAACGGCGATACCAAACAGCGCGATGTAACCAACCCACACGGCAACGCTGAAGTTATATCCAAGGAGGCGCTGAAGAATCAACCCGCCAGTCAGCGCGTAGATCGTAGGAAAAATAAGGACAGCGGCCTCGGTAACAGAATGAAAAACCATGTACAGCAACAAAAAGATGACAAAGAAGACGATGGGCAGAATCAGTTGGAGCCGCTGCTTTGCCCGCAACTCAAACTCGTATTCACCCGACCATTTGTACGTAAAGCCGGGCGGCAGGGCGAGCTTTTGCTTGAGCAAATTGCTCGCACGAGAGACGAAGCCACCGTAATCATTCGTGTTTAGGTCGATGTAAACGTAGCCGGTCAGCGCGCCGTCTTCATCGCGGATCATGGAAGGTCCGCGAGAAAATGAGATTTTCGCCACTTCAGATAAGGGAATTTGTGCACCGGAGGGCGTGCCTATCAGGACGCGCCGCAGTTCTTCGACGTTGTCCCGAAAATCGCGGCTATATCGCACATTTATCGGATACCGCTCGCGTCCCTCGACGTTCTCGGCGACCATGTCGCCGCCGATTCCCGAAGTGACCGCCTGTTGCACATCAGCGATAGTCAGACCGTAGCGAGCTGCCTCTGAGCGGTTCACTTCGATGTTGAGGTAAAAGCCTTGCGAAACACGTTCGGCGAAAATGGACCGCATCTCGGGAATCGCTGACAGAATCTGTTGTACTTGCGCGCCAACCTGCTGGATACCCTCCAAATTTGGCCCCTGAATCTTCAAGCCGAGGGGCGTCTTGATTCCCGTCAATTCCATGTCGAGTCGGTTTTCGACTGGCATCGTCCAGGTGTTGGACAATCCAGGAAATTGAAGTTCCGCGTCCATTTCCTGAATGAGTTTTTCGTAAGTCATTCCCGGTCGCCACTGACTGCGGGGCTTGAGCATGACAGTGGTGTCGTACATGTCGAGGGGAGCGTTATCTGTCGCGCTGTCGGATCGGCCTATGGAACCGAAGACGGTTTCAACCTCCGGGAAAGTCCTGATAATTTTGTCCTGCTCCTGAAGCAGTTGGGACGCCTGCCCGATGGAGATTCCAGGCAAAGCAGACGGCATATACAGAGCGGAGCCCTCGAAGAGAGGAGGCATGAACTGGCTGCCAATGTGAAGGGCGAGAGGCAGCGTGACAACCAGAAACAGCAGGTTGAGCAGCAATGTGGTCTTTCGAAAGCGCAGGCACAGCCGCAGAATCGGCAAATAGAGAGCCTGGGTGATTCGTGATACCGGATTTCGTGATTCAGGCGTCAGTCGGCCACGGATGAACAGGACCATCAGCACCGGCACGAGGGTGATCGCCAAGACCGAGGAGAAGCCAACGGCCAGGGTCTTCGTCCACGCCAGGGGGCGAAACATCCGCCCTTCCTGCGCTTCCAGTAAAAAGACAGGAAGGAAGGAAACCACAATGATCACTAGCGAGAAGAAAATGGCGGGACCAACTTGTTTGGCTGAGTCGAGTAGAATTCGGCGTCGTTCCACTTCGGGGATTTGCGTTTGCGGTGTAGTAGGTGCCTCGAGGAGGGCGCTTGCAGACCCGTGAGAGTCAGTAACGACCGGGCCGTTGGCAACATCGTCGGAAGGCGTGGGAATCGTCGCGGATTGATGCTCGGATAAATGCCTGTAGCCGTTCTCAACCATGACAATGGCTGCGTCTACAAGGACGCCAATGGCAAGCGCCAATCCACCCAGCGACATGATGTTCGAGCTAACGTGGAGGTAATACATCGGGATGAACGAAGCGACTACGGCGATTGGCAGAGTCAAAATTGGGATCAGCGCTGAACGGAAGTGAAAAAGAAAAACGATAATCACCACGCTGACGATGATCGCTTCTTCGAGTAAGTCGCGCTGCAACGTTTCAATGGATGCCTGGATCAGCCCCGACCGGTCGTATCCGGCAACCACTTCCACGCCCGCTGGCAGCGAGGGTTTGATTTCTTGGAGTTTCTGTTTGATGCAGTTGATGACGCTCAGCGCATTCATCCCGTCGCGCATTACGACAATCCCGCCAACAGTTTCTCCTTCCCCCTGCCATTCCGCAACCCCTTCGCGGATGTCTGGTCCGAACGTGACTGTCCCCAGATCACGGACGAGCACCGGAGTGCCATTCTTGGTTGCAACAGGAACGGTCTCTAAATCGCTAAGCGAATGCAGATAGCCGAGACCACGAATCATGTATTCAGCCCCGCCCATTTCGAGCAGGCGTCCGCCGACTTCGTTCGTACTGGCTCGAACTTTTTCAATCACAGTGGAGAGCGGGATTCCGTAAGCGCGAAGTTTGTCAGGATCGACATTGACCTGATACTGGCGGACAAACCCTCCAATCGTTGCCACTTCTGCGACCCCAGGGACCGTTTCGAGTTGGTAGCGCAGATACCAGTCTTGAAGACTGCGCAAATCGGCCAGGCTGCGTTGATGACTGTGGTCCACCAGGGCGTATTCATAGACCCACCCTGCTCCAGTCGCGTCCGGCCCGATGACAGGATGCACTCCCTCCGGCAAACGCCCGGTGATCTGTTGCATGTACTCCAAGACACGCGACCGCGCCCAATACAGGTCTGTGGTGTCCTCAAAGACGACGAAGACGTAAGAGTCTCCGAACATGGTTTGTGCTCGCACGGCCTTGACATGGGGCGCCGCGAGAAGCGTCGTGACAATGGGATAGGTGACCTGGTCTTCGATGATGCTGGGAGGCTCACCCGCCCAAGGGGTATGGACAATCACTTCCACGTCGGAAATGTCCGGCAGGGCATCAAGTGGGATTTGACGCAAAGCCCAGATTCCTGCGAGCACCAGCAGTAGTGTCCCCGTGAAAACGAGGAAACGATTTCGAGCGCACCAATCAATCCATCGGGAGATCACGTCACATCCCTCCTGTGGCATTCACGCTCAGTTGCTTGCTGGAGATGGTTTGCCCGTTCTTTTTTGCGACGATCGTGGTTTGCCAGGTTCCGCCACTTCCAAGTTCGCCTGAACCCTCATAGAGTCCGTTGCCCTTGTCGCTGAGCGCGACGGGCGTGCGCATGGCCGCCATGCCCATTGCGGGCATCGCGGGCATGAAAAATGTCACGGTGACTTCCGCGCCGGAAATCGCGGAGCCACTCCCATCCGTGAGTTTTACGCGAAAGAGATTGCTGCCCTTGCGGGGCGGGGTTGGGTCAGTACTCAAGTCTGCATTTCCCTGAGCAGCGTTTAATGCGGAGGCCGCGCCTGCGCCGGGTGGGGGCGGAACGAATGAACCGAGGGCAGCCTGGAGCTGGCTCTCGGAGTCGACCAGGAAGTTCGCGGACGTGACGATTTGCTCTCCCGCTTTCAAACCCTTCAGCACGATGAAATTGTCGCCGACGCGGGAGCCTAACTGCACTTCGCGTGGCTCGATATAACCGTCACTGCGCTCCACAAATGCAACCTCGCGACTGCCGGACTGTAGGACGCCTGTTGCTGGTATGACGAGTTGGTGCCCCATTGGCACCTTCAGCGTCACATTCACAAACATGCCGGGCTTTAGCTGAAGATCAGGGTTAGAAAAGATGACGCGCACTTTGGCTGTTCGCGTGTCCATGTCAACTTGCGGATAGATGAAGTCCACACGGCCACTGAAACTCCGGCCTGGAAAGGTATTTACGGTCATGGTTGCCGGATCGCCAACTTTGATTCGTCCGAGATCGTCCTGAAAAACTTGCGCCTGAACCCAAACGGTGGAGAGATCGGCGACGGTATAAAGGCGCATTTCCGGCTGGACGGCAACACTTGGGAGTGCACTTCGTTCGGTGATGTAGCCAGAGACCGGAGAGTCGACTTCAAGTTCCTGCTGCACCTGGCCTGTAGATTCCAGCCTGGCGATTTCTGTTTGCGGCACGCCCCACTGTTTCAGTCGTTCGCTGGCGGCATCGAGCAGCGATGCTGCGCTGGAGGTGACACCCGGCACTGTGCTCTGCGCTACTTCCTTCTGATTCTGCATTGCCACTAAGTACTCGCGTTCGGTCGCAACTAGATCAGGACTGTAGACCGTAAGCAGAGGCTGTCCTTTACGGACGTATTGATACGTGGCGTCGGCGAAGACCTTCTGGATATAGCCGGAGAAGCGCACCTGGACATAAGCCAGTCGCGTTTCGTCCACAGCAACATTGCCCGTGGCGCGAATCTCGTCTTCGACGAACTTAAGTCCAACCTCGCCGGTTTTCACGCCGATGCTCTGCAACCGTTGTGGAGAGATTTGGATCGGGACCAAAGTGGCTTCTGTCGATGCAGGAGGCCTGGCCGTCGAACTGGCGGTCGAGTCTTGAGCCGAGGAATTCGAGGGCTTGGTTTCCGCATCCGTCATCGGCTTCGCAGCGCGATAGCGCAACCACAGTCCAGCTAGGACGGCAGCGAACACGATGTTTCCAATCAGTGCTAATAAGAACCCTGTGCGATAGGTTTTCATTTCCTTGTCCCTTCCTCGCGCAATGACAGTCCGGTGAGTTGTTCGAGGTGCGCCAATGCCGTCTCACGTTCCGCGGTGCTTTGCCAGTACTCCTCATCCAGATGGAGAACATCGAGAAACGAGGTCAGGAGCGCTTCAAAGTCCTGCCGGTTGTTCTGATAAGCAGCTATGCCCGCCTCGAATCCGGCGCGCGCCTGGGGAAGGAGTCCTTCGCGGTAGATCTTTAGAATCTCGGCGGTTTTCTGCGCCGTTTCGTATTCCGTTCGAAGTTCAAAGGCAACCTGTTGAGTCTGGGATTCCGCATCATGGCGTGAGCGGCTCAGGTCCGCTTCGGCCTGAGCTAATTCCGGACGCTGTTTTCGGCCGCGATAGATGGGAACGCGAGCACTGAAACTGAGCATATAATAGGCACGAAATTGGGCAGGGTCGGTACGCTGCCACATATATTGGATATTGAAATCTGGATAGAAATCTTTATGGGCAAGATCGACTTGCAGGCTTTGTCTCTCAATCATCTTTTCCGCACTGGAAATTTCTGGGTTCTGGGTTTTCGTGTCGGATAGGAGTTCCTCAAAGGTATAAGGGAGCGGTGTCTCCGCCAAGTCGGCGGTTTCCAGGTCAGGCGAGGATTGAGGGCGGTTGAGAAGTTGCTTGATCTGCGCCTGCGACTTAGCCACTTCCAGATGGTGCATGGTGATTTCACGGAGCAACTTGGTTCGCTCAAGCTGAGCTTGTAGCAGGTCATGCTGGTTGCCCATTCCAGAGCGATAGCGTGCGTCCGCCGCTTTCTCAACCTGCTCTAGCAATTGTCCGTCGCTCTCGAGGATTCCTAGTGTTCTAGAGAGATAGGCAAGCTGGAAGTAGGCCGATTTGACACCAGCCAGGACGGAGCGGCGTAGCGACTCGTATTGCTGCTGGACAACGTCTGCATCTCGTCTCGCGATCTCACCTCGCAGTTGTAGTTTTCCTGGGTAAGGAATGTCCTGGGAGACACCGAGACCGACGTAGGCGAAGTCGCTGTTTGTATAGCCCGCAAACGGTCTTGGGCTTCCGACGTTGACCTGTTGCACCGTAAATTGCGGATCGGGAAGCGTCGAGACCTGCGAAGGAATCTGTTTCGCAGCCTGCCAACCTTGTCGTGCGGCCTGAATCCGCGGATTATTCTGCTCCGCCTCGGTCAACAAATCCTGTAAGGAAGCAATCGCGCCAGAATGCGCGTGTTGCTCCGGCGGCGAAGTAATTTGAACCGACCCAGTGTTCTGTTCTTGGGCGAACGCCCCCGGTGCTTGCGTGAAAGAACCGAGAAGTACAGTAAAACAGAGAATGCCGACTACGAAGAACTCATTTTGTGTTTTTTTACCGCGTAATCCTGTCATTTTACCCGCCTCCTGACAAAGCCTGAAAGTTCGGTGATCGAAAGTGTAGATGTGTGGTCCGCACTGTGAGTGGGAACTCAGCAGCGCAGAGCCTAATTAGGGGCACAAATAGAAATGAGGTGTGCAGGACGCACACAAATAGGTGGATCTAAATAAGAAGGGAGACGTGAAGTGTATAAAGCTCAGGAGGAGAATTTTGCGGAGTTTCTTCGGCGACAAGTGGGAATGAATCCAACCCGACCACCTTAACCGATGCGAGGCGTTCAACGAGCGTAATAGCAGGCGCATTCAGTGAGATGCGCGCCGTCGGAAGTATATTCGGGCTTTGCCTAGAAACCATCGCCTTACAGCAATCGTGGCTTTGATTCGCTGGTGTACATGGCATAGAGCCACAGCATTTCATGCTCTCCTGGTCCGGCGCCATGGCAGACATGCAGTCTGCGAATTGCAGGAGCAACAAAGCGCCTGCTGCCAGCATCAGGAAAAGTCTCTTGCCGATCATGATCTTCTGACTCTAGGAGTATTAGGCGCGCGAGTCAAGAAATGGTTACTTTGGAGAGCCTTCTTGCTGAACAAATCCCAACCGTCGTCTCAGAGTATTAATTTTTCAGCCGAGGCCTTCGAGCCATCACTCTTGGGTGCAGGTTTGGATGCAACTAAAGAGCGGAGAATGGCTACGATTTTCTTGCAAGCGACACCAGACGGGGCGCTTAGATCTTTCACGATGTCGGCTACTAACCGAGGGGTTGCTAGCTCGAATCTAGCCCGGGGAACCGCAGATGCAGCGCGACTCGGCAGTGGCAGCGAAGAGTGTACGGGCAAGCAATGCAAACGAAATCGGCAAGAAAGGGCTTGACTCTGGACTATACTCCAGGGTGTAGCTTATTGGGGAGGAGCCAGAGCGATGCAGATTGGCACCGTTGGGAAGAAGGTCGGCCTCAGCGTTGATGCGATTCGCTTCTACGAACGTAACGCCTTGCTACCGAAGCCCCCCAGGACACAGGGCGGCTTCCGCCAATACGGCGAGGACGACGTCGAGACGCTGGCTTTTGTCCGTCGGGTACAGGGCCTGGGGTTCAAACTCCGCGAGATCCGGAATCTTTTGGAGCTGCGGCGCAATCGTTTGCAGCCCTGTGCGCCGGTACGCCGCCGTTTGGAGGAAAAGCTGGTCGATGTGCAGCGGAAACGTTCCGACCTTCAAAGGTTGGAGCACGAGTTGCGTTCGGCGCTGCGCAGTTGCAACAAAGAGATGCGCAAGCGATCCGCTCATTGTCCGCTCTTGAAAGAAATAAACAAGCGGAAGCCGGACTGCCAATGACAGTTAAACGCCCTATGTACCTTAATGTTCGCGTCATTCTGCAGCGGTAGGCTACTCAGGAGAAGCCCTATGAAGGAAAGATCTCTCGCAATTGGCTCAACCCTAGCTGCGTTTTTGGCGTCACTCTGTTGCCTGGGTCCCTTGTTTCTTGGTGGTGCCGGACTAGGCGCAATACTCGTGGCAACATTCGCTCCTCTGCGACCATACTTTCTTGCAGTAAGTGCGATTTTATTGACCGGAGGATTTTATTTCGTCTACCGCAAGGCAAAAGCTGCGGAAGCGTGTGCGGGAGAGAGGTGCGCAGCAGAGAGTGGGACTCGCCGCCTGGCGAAGCCTCTGCTCTGGCTGGCGACGCTCGCGGTTGCCGTGCTCGCTTTCTTCCCCTCCTACGGTGTCAAATTGGTCGGAAGACCCCCTGCTGCGGCGCCAATCTCTTCGGTAACTCTCCAAATAGCGGAGTTGAAGATCACCGGCATGGATTGTCCCGTCTGTTCTGGAGTGATTCAGCGAAAGCTGCTCGAAACGCCGGGAGTTATGAGGGCCGAAGTGCGGTACCCGGCTGGCTCGGCAACAGTGCAATTCAATCCTTCGCAAACTGATACCAGCAAGTTGATCGCAGTTGTGAAGGATACGGGGTACAAGGTAGCGGTTTCCAATTCCGTACAACAGTGATGCGTGCCGCCCATCTCAAACACATGTTGTTTGCCTATCCGACGCACAGATCAGATCTGCCGTACATGCTGTGGAAGCTTCAAAGGAGAATACGATGCGAAATAGGAAAACTCTCTTGTTTGGCGGGTTGCTTGCACTCCTGATGCCCATGGCAGCATTCGGCCAGGAGCCGTCAAAGACAGCACAATCTGGGACGGCGAACCTGCAGGTCACTCAATGCGCGCTGAAGGTCAGCGGCATGACCTGCGGAGGCTGTGCCGGAATGGTGGAGAAAGGCCTGCTCAAGTTGGAGGGTGTGACAACAGCCTATGTCGATTACAAAACGGGCGAAGCGCAAGTCCAATTCGACTCAAAGAAAACCACACCCGATAAAATTGTGGCTGCGTTCAAGCAAGCCAATTCGGGTTTTCGAGTCGAACAATCGAAGTCTGGTGGAAAGCAGCTCAGAGTTTTGAGGAGGGATGGGGGAGGAGATATTTATGTCTGACTGCTGTTCTGTAAATGCGAAGACTAGTGCCGCGCCAGCGGTGATGGCTTGCCCAGTGAACGGGGCACGTTCCAAACGAGTGGACGCGCTCACGGTCAAGAGTCTCGTTCGTCAGCTACCTCTGGGTATGCCAAACGATCAGTACTACTTTTGCGAAGCGCATGACTGCGATGTGGTTTATTTCCCCTTTGACCCTCAAGCACCGATTTTTCGTCGCGAAGACCTCCTTGTGCGGGTTGGCGGTAAAGAGAAGGCGGACCCCATTGCGGTTTGCTACTGTTTTGGCTTCACGCGAAAGGATATTCAGGACGAGATTGCCAAGACAGGGCACTCTACGGTCGCAGACCGGATCACAGCGGAAGTGAAGGCGGGCAACTGCGCCTGCGAAGTAAAGAATCCTTCGGGCAAGTGCTGCCTGGGCGATGTCACAGGGGCTGCGAAAGACGCCCTCCACACGCTGCGGGAACTTGGAGCGAAACGGTGAATCGACAATCAAGCGAGACTCTCTCAGGAGAATTAGGCAAAGGACGAACGATAAAAAAGCAAGGGAAGATCTGGCCAATCGTATTGCTAATCGTCACGACAAGTGTTCTCTTTCTTTGTTGCTTCGTTCTCGGGAAATAGCCGAGGAATGATTACTGTGACGCCTTCTACCTTCCACGCTCGCCCTTTGATCAGTGATGCGACGGTGCACTTGACCGGGAAAGGAGTGCTTCTATGTCTTGGAGAGAGCACCTGGATAAATTCGGTATCGTAGGATCATTCGTAGCTGCATTGTGCTGTTTGGGTGTGCCAGCTATCGTCTCAATTGTTGCAGCCATCGGCCTCGGATTTCTCATCAAGGATGCAATCCTGCTACCGCTGATGGTTGTTTCCCTGCTGGTTACGCTGATCGGTCTATACCTCGGGTACCGCGCTCACCATCAACCCTGGCCATTGATTCTCGTTAGTATAAGTTCACTTGGCGCGTTAATCTTTGTCTTTGTGCATACGGTGAGGCCCGTAGCCTATTTGGCCATGGCTGGGCTCGTCATTGCCAGCGTATTAAATGTGATCTCCCGGCAGAAATCTGCTCCGGCGGCTGCGAGGTAACCGTCGAAATTACGTGAAGTTGAAGCTCACGCTGCCCCAGCGTGGAGGCATTCTTGCGCACGCTCATGGTAGCCAGGGTCAAGTTCGGTGCCGACTAAGCGGCCTTGTAATTTTGCCGCCAGGAGTGTTGAGCCGGAGCCGCAGAATGGGTCGAGGACTATGTCGCCGAGCCGCGAGAAAGACTGAATCAGCGGCGTGAGGACGCAAAGCGGCTTCTGCGTCGGATGTAGCCTGTTACCGGAGTACATCCATTCGAGCACATCGGGAATCCTTGTGAGTCACCGATTTTCTTCCCCTTGAATTCGTTGTGTCCGTCCCACGAAAATGTCAATTAGTGGCTCAGCTAGATACATAAACGTGTATTAAGATCTGTGTTCTGGCGCTTAGTGGACTTATTTCCTGCGCAAGTTCATGATATTTGTGTGAAGGGAAGGCGCTTTGAATTAATCGCGGCCTCCTCGCTAGCAAGATTGCGGCAGAATTATGATTCCCTGGATGTGCTGACGTGAAAGCAGAGGCGAACTCCAAGAAGGTCGAGCGCGACTTCTCCGATTGCACAAAGACGGTAATTCGTCCCTTTGGCTGCATGGAGTTGTGGGCGGAAAATGAGCGAGCGCATCGCTCGCTAGCGGTTGCCGGTCTGGATTGTGACATTATTGCCGTGCCCTCCGGCGGGGATAGCGGCGGGGATCTCTCCGCTGTGTTTTCTTGCAGCGACAACATCGCTAGAGTGGTTCTCGCGGATTGCGTTGGCCATGGCTATACAGCAAGCGGGGTTGCGCGGCATGTTCATCGTCTGTTGCACAAATTCCAGGATATTCGCGATACCGCAGGCCTTCTAGTGGCGCTGAACGATGAATTCATGCTTGAAGTCGAAGAAGCTGACGGGCCCTTGCGTTTGACCACGGTCGTAACAGCCACCTTTGACGGCGCGACAGGTGAATTCAATTTTGCTTATGCAGCGTAAGCGTCATCCTGAGGCCGTCTGGACAGATTATGTTGAGTTAACGAAGATGGCCCAAGTGGGCACATCGGGAAGTGTCCACTTGGAGAATACGTGGACACTTCGGAGCGAGCAGTCGTTAAGAG
>Ga0307374_10000998_pt1 | contig 53215 bp, 44 predicted proteins | sample OX3MG_FD_202532 | JGI IMG/M metagenome (GOLD analysis project Ga0307374, IMG submission 202532) | Soil microbial communities from Risofladan, Vaasa, Finland - OX-3 | ecosystem: Environmental > Terrestrial > Soil > Coastal area > Acid sulfate soil | place: Finland: Risofladan, Vaasa | collected...
CGGCGGCCTCGCAGTGCACGCTCGCCCGGTGCCCGGCGCCGAGGCGCGCAAGCTGCTCGCGCACGCTCGCGGCGACCTGCGCCGAACGGTCGACGAACACGGCCTCGCAGGCGCCGCGCGACAACGCCTCCAGTCCAAGCGCGCCGGATCCGGCGAACAAGTCGAGGCAGCGGGCGCCGCCGGTGAACGGCTGCAGCCAGTTGAACAGCGTCTCGCGCACCCGGTCGGGCGTCGGCCGCAGCTCGGGCAAATCAGGGAACGGGATCCGTCGGCCGCGCCATGCGCCGCCGACGATCCGGATCGAGTGGCGCGCGCTGCGCGCCCGCGCCTTGGGGTTCGCCACGCCGGCGATCATACGCGTAAAATTCCGCATCCCCGCGGCTCTGATAAGCTCCCGCCGACATGATGACCGAATCGACGCCGCCTGCCGCGCCGGGCTTCTTCAAGCGCCTCAGCGCCCGCCTGAACACGGGTTCTTCCTGGATGGCCGAGGGGATCAAGGGCATCCTGCCGGGGCGCCAGATCGACGCGCAGGTGCTCGAGGAGCTCGAGAGCCGGATGATCGGCGCCGACGTCGGCGTCGACGCAAGTTCGCGCATCCTCGAGGATCTCGCCAAGCGGGTCGCGCGCCGGGAACTCGCTGACGTCGATGCCCTGGTCGGGGCGCTGCGCGGCTCGATGCTCGAGATCCTGGCGCCGGTCGAGCGGCCGCTGCGGATCGACGACCGGGCGCAGCCCTACGTGATCCTGGTGGTCGGCATCAACGGCGCCGGCAAGACGACGACCATCGGCAAGCTCGCACACCGGCTGATCGCGCAGGGCCGCAGCGTGATGCTCGCCTCGGGCGACACGTTTCGCGCGGCCGCTCGCGAGCAACTCGCCGTCTGGGCGCAGAGGAACGGCGTGCCGTTGATCGCCCAGCAAGCCGGCGCCGAGCCCGCCGCCGTGATCTACGACGGCCTGCAGGCGGCCCGCGCGCGCAAGGTCGACGTATTGATCGCCGACACCGCCGGCCGCCTGCACACGCAAGCGCATCTGATGGAGGAGCTGAAGAAAGTCAAGCGCGTGCTGGCGCGTCTCGACCCGACCGCGCCGCACGAGGTGCTGTTGGTGCTCGACGGCACGATCGGGCAGAACGCGCTCGTGCAGACCGCGGAGTTCGACCGCAACCTCGGCGTGACCGGTCTCGTGATCACCAAGCTCGACGGCACCGCGAAGGGCGGCGTCGTGCTCGCGATCGCGCAGAAATTCAAGATCCCGATCCGCTTCATCGGCGTCGGCGAATCGCTCGAGGATTTCGGCGAGTTCAAGGCGGAAGAATTCGTCGCCGCGCTGCTCAAGCCCGCGGCGGCCGGCACGGCATGATCCAGTTCGACCAGGTCCACAAGCGTTACCCGAGCGGCCGCGAGGCCCTCGCGGGCGTTTCGTTCAAAATCGAGCGCGGCGACCTGACGTTCCTCACCGGGCCCTCCGGGGCGGGCAAGAGCAGCATCCTCAAATTGATCGCCTTGATCGAGCGCCCGACACGCGGCCGCGTCGTCGTCGGCGACCGCGCGACCGCTTCGATCGGCGCGCGCGGCGTCGCGCAGTTCCGGCGCCAGATCGGCGTCGTGTTCCAGGACAACAAGCTGCTGTTCGACCGCCCCGTGGGCGACAACGTCGCGCTGCCGCTCATCATCGCCGGCGTGCCGCGCAAGGAGATCGACAAGCGCGTGCGCGCGGCGCTCGACCAGGTGGGGCTGCTCGGCAAGGAGCGCAACCGGCCGATGGAGCTGTCGGCCGGCGAACAACAGCGCGTCGGCATCGCGCGCGCGGTCGTCGGCAAGCCGCCGCTGCTGATCGCCGACGAGCCGACCGGCAATCTCGATCCGGACCTCTCGCTCGAGGTGATGCGCCTCTTCAAGCGCTTCAACGACGTCGGTGTCACCGTCGTGGTCGCAACCCATGACCTGCACTTGATCGACCAATTCGGCGCGCGCCGCATCGTTCTTGGCGACGGCCGCGTCGCCGTGCAGACGCCAACGTGAGCGTCGGCGCCTATTTCGCGCGGCATGCGCAGACCTTGGTCGGTTCGCTCGGGCGCATCGCCGACGCGCCGTTCGCGAGCTTGATGACGATGGCGGTCATCGGCATCGCGATCGCCTTGCCGCTGTGCCTGTACCTGATACTGCAGAACGCGCGGCAGGCGGGCACGGGCTGGAACGACGCCTTCAACCTGTCGGTGTACCTTGCGAAATCCGCGACCGGCGCGCAGACGCGGCGGATCGCCGTGCGCCTGCGGGGGCGCGGCGACGTGTCGGCCGTGCGCGTCATCCTCGCCCCGCAGGCGCTCGCCGAGTTCCGCAAGTATTCCGGCTTCGGCGCGGCGCTCGATGCGCTCGCGGCCAATCCGCTGCCGAACACACTGATCGTGACGCCCGCGCCCGGCGCCAGCACGCCGGCCGGTATCGCCACTTTGAAGAAGGCGATTCTCGACCTCACGGGGGTCGATCGGGTGCAGATCGACAGCGAATGGGTCGAACGCCTGCTGGCGATGATCGCCCTGCTGCAGCGGGTCGCACTGCTCGCCGGCGGCCTGCTCGGCGTCGGCGTCATGCTGATCGCCGGCAACACGATCCGGCTGGATATCCTGAACCGCCGCACCGAAATCGAGGTGATGAAGCTCGTCGGCGGCACCGATGGCTTCGTCCGGCGCCCCTTCTTGTACAGCGGGATCTGGTACGGGCTCGGCGGCGGCCTGCTCGCGCTGGCGCTCGTCGCCGTCGCGGTCGCCGCCATCTCGGGCCCCATCGGGCGTCTCGCGCGCCTCTATGGCAGCCAGTTTCGCCTCGCTGGGCTCGATCTGCCGACGGCGATGTGCGTCCTTGCGGCCGCGGGCCTCCTCGGCTGGCTCGGATCCTGGCTCGCGGCGACGCAACATATCCGTGCGATCAACCCTTCGTAAGCCATTATTAATAAAGGGTAATTTTTTCCAACGTGCGCGACGAAACCCGGCCGCTTTTTAGCACTCCAACTGCAAGAGTGCTATCATTCTGTCCAAGGTATTTCGGAGGTTGACACCGATGAGCACAGCGTTGGTTGCAAAGCAGGGCGGACTGGTATTCGCGGGTCCGATCGGAAGCCTCGACTCGTATGTCGGCCGGATCTCGCAGATCCCGATCCTCTCCAAGGACGAGGAAGTCGCGCTCGCGACCCGCTTCCGCGACGAGGGCGACCTGCAGGCGGCGCGCGAACTGGTGCTTTCGCACCTGCGCTTCGTCGTGCACATCGCGCGCGGCTACGCCGGCTACGGTCTGCCGATCGGCGATTTGATCCAGGAAGGCAACATCGGCCTGATGAAGGCGGTCAAGCGCTTCGACCCGGGCGTCGGCGTTCGGCTGGTGTCGTTCGCGGTGCATTGGATCCGCGCCGAGATCCATGAATTCGTGCTGCGCAACTGGCGCCTCGTCAAGGTCGCAACGACCAAGGCGCAGCGCAAGCTGTTCTTCAACCTGCGCCGGCTGAAGAAGAATCTCGCCTGGCTGACCGAAGCGGAGACCCAGGCGGTCGCGAAAGACCTCGGCGTCGAGGTGCGCGACGTGCGCGAGATGGAACAGCGCCTCTCGGCACGGGATCTCGCGTTCGATCCCGCACCCGACGCCGATGACGAGGAAGGCTATTCGCCGGCTCTGTACCTGCCGGCGAGCAACGCCGATCCGGCCGTCGAGCTCGAGCGCGAGGAATGGGAGGAAGACTCCGCCGACCGTCTCAGCGTCGCGCTCGGGAAGCTCGACGAACGCAGCCGCAACATCCTGCGCCGGCGGTGGATGACCGAGGACAAAGCCACCCTGCATGACCTGGCCGATGAGTACGGAATCTCCGCCGAGCGTGTGCGGCAGGTCGAGGTCAACGCGATCGGCAAGCTGAAGACCCTGATGGCGGCCTGATCGAGCGCCGTCGCCGCCCTCGCGGCCCAGCGTCTGGCGTAACACCTGCACATGCGGGCGGCGCGCGCGGGTCGCCGCGCGCACCGCCGCACGACGATGGCGGCCCGGACGGGAGACTGGCATGACCCAGAAGACGAACGATCCCCTCGACCTGTTCGACCTGCGCAGTCTGCTCGATGAGCAGGAACGGCAGGTTCAGGATGCCGTCGCGCGCATGGTCGACGAGAAGGTGATCCCGATCATCGCCAAAGCCTTCGCCGAGCAGCGCTTTCCGCGCGAACTGGTCGGCGAACTCGCCTCGATGGGTCTGCTCGGCAGCTCCCTCGAGGGCTACGGTTGCGCCGGCATGAACGCCGTATCCTCGGGCTTGATCTGCCAGGAGCTGGAGCGCGGCGACTCGGCGCTGCGCAGCTTCGTCTCGGTGCAGTCGAGCCTGTGCATGTATCCGATCCACGCGTTCGGTTCCGAGGCGCAGAAGAGCCGGTACCTGCCTCCGATGGCGCGCGGCGAGACGATCGGCTGCTTCGGTCTGACCGAGGCGCACGGCGGATCCGATCCGGCGAACATGAAGACGCATGCGAAGCGCCGCGGCGGCGACTGGGTCATCAACGGTTCCAAGATGTGGATCACGAACGCGCCGGTCGCCGACCTCTGCGTCGCCTGGGCGCTGACCGACGAGGGCGTGCGCGGATTCCTCATCGACAGGGACACGCGCGGTTTCACCACATCCGAGATCCACGACAAGTTCAGCCTGCGAGCATCGGCGACCGGCGCGTTGTTCTTCGACGACGTCGTCGTGCCGGACGAGAATCGCCTGCCCGGTGCGCTCGGGCTCAAGGGGCCGCTCTCCTGCCTGACCCAGGCGCGCTACGGAATCTCCTGGGGCGTGATCGGCGCCGGCCAGGCGTGCCTCGCGCAACTGCTGGATTACACCAAGACGCGGGTGCTGTTCGGCCGGCCGCTCGCCGCCAATCAACTGATCCAGGTGCGCCTCGCCGAGATGGCGCGCAAGATCACGACCGCGCAATTACTCGCGCTGCAGCTCGGCCGGCTGAAGGATCGGGGCGAGATGACGCCGGTCCAGGTGTCGCTCGCAAAATGGAACAATACGCGCGCGGCGCTCGATATCGCCAGGGACTGCCGCGACATGCTCGGCGGCGCCGGGATCAGCGCCGAGTTCGCGCCGATCCGGCACATGCTGAACCTCGAGAGCGTCGTCACCTACGAAGGAACCGAGTCGATCCACCAGCTCAGCGTCGGACGGGAATTGACCGGGCTGTCGGCGTTCTGAGCGGCCGCGCGTTCACTGCCGCGAATTTGCGGCCGCCGCGCCCGCCGTGCTCTCCAGGGTAAGCAGCCAGCGCTTGCGCTCGAGGCCGCCGCCGTAACCGACCAGCGTGCCATCGGCACCGATCACACGATGGCAGGGCACGAAGATCGGCAGCGGATTGCGGTTGTTCGCCATGCCGACCGCGCGTGCCGCGGCCGGTTGGCCGATGCGGCGCGCGATTTCGCCATAGCTTTGCGTGCGGCCGTACGCAATCCCGAGCAACGCGCGCCAGACCCGCTCCTGGAACGGCGACCCACGCGCCGCGAGCGGCAACGCGAACGTGTGGCGCGCGCCGGCGAAATATTCGGCGAGCTGGCGCGCCGCCACCGGCAGCACCCCGGCCCGTGGATCCTCGATCCCCGGATCGACGGCGGGATTCGTGCCGCCCCGCGCCGGCGCATCGATCGGCGCGGCCTGCGGATCGAGCACCAGCGCGGTCACGGCGCGCTCGTCGCCGTACAGGCGCAGGCGCCCGATCGGGCTGTCGACATAGGCGTGGTAGTTCATGTGGGCATATCTCCTTGCGATCACCATCGGTAATGCGCGGCATGCGGCCACTGTACGGCAGCGCCGCCGCCAATACTCGCCGTTTTCGGACGCCGCATCCCCGGGCCGGATCACCCTCGTCGGCTGATTCGCTTCGGGGCGCAGGCGGGTGGGTGATCCGGCTTAGGCTTCGGCCGTCTCGATGCCGAGATGCTCGAGGATGCCGAGCGCCGCCTGGCGCCCCTCGAACACCGCCGTGACGACCAGGTCCGAGCCGCGCACCATGTCGCCGCCGGCGAACACCTTCGGGTTCGTCGTCTGAAAGCGCAGAGCGCCCATCGTCGCGACCCGCACGCGGCCGTTCGGATGCAGTGCGATGCGCTGCGCGGCGAACCACTCGGCCGGACTCGGCAGAAAGCCGAACGCGACGATCACGGCATCGGCCGGGATCGTCTCCTCGGTGGCGGGGACGACCTCGGGGGTGCGTCGGCCGCGCCGGTCCGGCGCTCCGAGGCGCGTCTCGACCAGCTTGACGCCCTGCACCCGATCCGTGCCGACAATCTCGACGGGTTGGCGGTTGAACAGGAAGGTCACGCCTTCTTCCCTGCTGTTCTTGTAGTCGCGGCGCGAGCCCGGCATGTTCGCCTCGTCGCGCCGGTAGGTACAGCTCACGCTCGCCGCGCCCTGCCGGATCGCGGTGCGGTTGCAATCCATGCCCGTATCGCCGCCGCCGAGCACGACCACCTGCTTGTCCCGCAGGTCGATGAAATCGCCGGGGTTCTCGGCGAGCCCGAGCTCGCGGCGGATGTTCGATATCAGGTACGGCAGCGCCTCGTGGACACCGGGCAGGTCCTCACCGGTGAAGCCGCCCTTGACGAAGCCATAGGTGCCCATGCCGAGGAACACCGCGTCGAATTGCGCGTGCAGCTCATCGAATGCGACGTCGCGTCCGACCTCGACGCCGAGCCGGAACTCGACGCCCATGCCCTGCATGATCTCGCGGCGCTTCTCGACGACCTCCTTCTCCAGCTTGAACGGCGGGATGCCGAAGGTGAGCATGCCGCCGATCCGCGGATACCGGTCGAAGACGACGGAACGTACGCCGTTGCGCGCGAGCACGTCGGCGCAAGCGAGCCCCGCGGGTCCCGCGCCGACGATCGCGACGCGCTTGGTGCTCGGCGTCACACCCGACAGATCCGGCGTCCAACCGAGCTTGAATGCCTCGTCGGTGATGTATTTCTCGATCGCACCGATCGAGACCGCGCCGAGCCCGTCGTTCAAGGTGCAGGCACCCTCGCAGAGCCGGTCCTGTGGGCAGATCCGCCCGCACACCTCCGGCAGCGAATTCGTCCGATGCGACAGCTCCGCCGCCTCGAACAGCTTGCCCTCGCTGATCAGGGTCAGCCAGTTCGGAATGTAGTTGTGGACCGGGCACTTCCATTCGCAGAACGGGTTGCCGCACGACACACAGCGCCCCGCCTGCTGCCCGGCCTCCTCAGCGCCATACTCGGCGTAGATTTCGCGAAAGTGCCGCGTCCGTTCCTCGATCGCCAGCTTGTCCGGGTCCTTGCGCGCAACATCCAAGAATTGCAGGTTCTTGTCCGCCATCGACGAATCCTTCGCTCGCGGGGCGCTCACGCCGCACGCCGCAGATTCTCGAGCAGGGAGCCGATCGCGGCGGCTTTCGGCTTGACCACCCAGAACCGGCCGACGTAGCTGCGAAAGTCGGCGAGCAGCTGCTCGCCCCAGGCGCTGCCGGTTTCGGCGACGTGCTGCTCGATCAGACCGTACAGGTGCTGCACGTGCGTGCCCATGCCCTCCGGCGAGACCCGGTGGATGTCGATCAGCTCGTGGTTGTAGCGGTCGACGAAATCACGCTCCAGGTCGAGCACGTAGGCAAATCCCCCGGTGAAGCCCGCGCCGAAGTTCACGCCGGTGCGCCCGAGCACGCAGACCACGCCGCCGGTCATGTACTCGCAACAATGGTCGCCGACACCCTCGATCACCGCGATCGCGCCCGAGTTGCGCACGGCGAAGCGCTCGCCGGCCACACCGGCGGCAAACAACTCACCGCCGGTCGCGCCGTACAGGCAGGTGTTGCCCATGATCACGGTCTCGCGCGCGACGAACGCCGATCCCGCGGGCGGCTTCAGGACGATCTTGCCCGCCGCCATCCCCTTGCCGACATAGTCGTTCGCCTCGCCCTCGAGATGCAGGTGCAAGCCGCCGGCGTTCCAGACACCGAAGCTCTGCCCGGCCGAACCCGTGAGGCGTACGACGATCGGCACGTCGCTCATGCCGTAATCGCCCCAGCGCCGCGCGATCTCCCCGGAGATGCGCGCACCGATCGAACGGTGGAAATTGCTGACCGGATAGCCGAAAGCGCCGCCGGATTTTGCGGCGATCGCGGCCCGCATGTCGGCGAGCATCCGCTCGGCGAGCACTCCCTTGTCGAACGGCTCGTTGTGCGGATCGACACAGTACTGCGGTTTGTCCGAGACCAGGCGCGCGTTGGCGAGCACCGGCGTGAGGTCGAGCTTGCCCTGCTTCGGGGTCTCGCCCGGGAGGATCTCCAGCAGCTCGGTGCGGCCGATCAGCTCCGCAATGCTGCGCACGCCGAGCGAGGCCATGAGCTCGCGGCATTCCTCGGCGACGAACCTGAAATAGTTGATCACCATCTCGGGCAGGCCGATGAAATACTTCGAGCGCAGCACGGCGTGCTGGGTCGCGACGCCGGTCGCGCAGTTGTTCAGATGGCAGATTCGCAGGTACTTGCAGCCGAGGGCCACCATCGGCGCGGTGCCGAAGCCGAAGCTCTCGGCGCCGATGATCGCCGCCTTGATGACGTCGAGACCGGTTTTCAGGCCGCCGTCGGTCTGCAGCCGCACGCGGTGTCGCAGCTCGTTCACACGCAGCGTCTGATGCGTCTCGGCGAGCCCCAGCTCCCACGGCGTGCCGGCGTACTTGATCGACGACAACGGACTCGCGCCGGTGCCGCCGTCGTAACCGCTGATCGTGATGAGGTCCGCATAGGCCTTGGCGACCCCGGCCGCGACGGTGCCGACGCCGGGTTCGGCGACGAGCTTCACCGAGACCAGCGCGTGCGGATTGACCTGCTTCAGGTCGAAGATCAGTTGTGCCAGATCCTCGATCGAGTAGATGTCGTGGTGCGGCGGCGGCGAGATCAGCCCGACGCCGGGCCGCGCAAAGCGCAGGCGCGCGATCATCTCGTTGACCTTGTGCCCCGGCAGCTGGCCGCCCTCGCCGGGTTTCGCGCCCTGCGCGACCTTGATCTGCAGCACCTCGGCATTGATCAGGTACTCGGGCGTGACGCCGAACCGGCCGGAGGCGACCTGCTTGATCTTGGAGTTGCGCTCGGTGCCGTAGCGCGCAGGATCCTCGCCGCCCTCCCCGGAGTTCGAGCGCGCACCGAGCCGGTTCATCGCGATCGCGAGCGCCTCGTGCGCCTCCGGCGACAGGGCGCCCAAGGACATGCCGGCGCTGTCGAAGCGCAGCAGGATCTTGGCGGCGGGCTCCACCTCCTCGATCGGCACCGGCGCCGACGAGGCTCGCAGGCGCAGGAGGTCGCGGATGCAGGATATCGGACGCTCGTTGACCAGTTGCGCGAACTGCCGGTAGCGTTCGTAGTCGCCGGTCGCGACCGCCGCCTGCAGCGTCGCGATCACGTCCGGGTTGTACATGTGGTACTCGCCGTCGTGCATGTACTTCAGCAACCCGCCCTGCGCGACCGCTTGCCGCGAATCGCGGGCGGCCTTCGCGAGCAACCGCGCATCGCGCTCCAGATCCGCGAAATCCGCGCCCTGGATGCGGCTGTCGGATCCCTTGAAACACAATTCGACGACCTCGTCGGCCAGGCCGACGATCTCGAACAACTGCGCGCTGCGGTAGCTCGCGATCGTCGAGATGCCCATCTTCGACATGATCTTGAACAGTCCCTTGCGGATGCCGCGACGGTAACTGCGGCCGATCTCCTGGCGCGCCTCCTCGTCCACGCTCAACGCGCCCTTTTGCAGCATGTCGAACAAGGTCTGGTACGCGAGGTAGGGGTAGACGGCGGTCGCGCCGTAGCCGATCAGGCAGGCGAAGTGATGCGGATCGCGCGCCGTGCCGGTTTCGACAAGGATGTTGCACTTGCACCGCAGCCCGGTGGCGACGAGCCTGTGGTGCACCGCACCGGTCGCGAGCAGGGCGTGGATCGGGAGTTTCCCGGCGACGAGGTAACGATCCGAGAGCAGCAGCACGAGCTTGCCGCCGCGGACCGCGCGTTCCGCCTGGTCGCACACGGTGCGAATCGCCGTCTCGAGGTCCAGCGTCTGCGCGTACTGCAGGTCGAGAAATTCGTGTGGCACGCCGCTGCCGGCGAGCGCGACGATCTGGCGCAGCTTGCGCTGCGAGAGCACCGGGGAGCTCAGCACGATCTGTTCGGCATGCTGCGGCAGCGGCACGAAGATGTTGCACTCCGGGCCGATTTGCGTCTGCAGCGACATCACGATGCTCTCGCGCAGGGAATCGATCGGCGGATTCGTGACCTGGGCGAACTGTTGCCGAAAATAGTCGAACAGCGAACGGACCTTCCTCGACAGGACCGGCATCGGCGTGTCGTCGCCCATCGACCCGACGGCCTCGCTCTCGTCCTCGGCGAGCACGCGGATGATCTCGTCGCGCTCCTCCGCCGAGATGTTGAACATCTTCTGATACGAGGCGAGCGTGTCGCGGTCGAACGGCTCCGCGGCGAGCCGCGGGTCGATCAGGTCGGTCTGCAGGTAGCGCACACCCTTCTTCAACCAGGTCTTGTACGGATGTCGGCTCTTCAAGAGATCGTCGATCCGCCTCGTATCCATCAGTTCGCCGGTCTGCAGGTCGAGCGAGATCATCTCGCCGGGGCCGAGCTTGCCCTTCTTCACGACGTCCCCGGCGGCGTAGTCCCAGACGCCGGCTTCGGAGGCGATCGTGATGTGCCGGTTCTTGGTGATGACCCAGCGCGCCGGACGCAGGCCGTTGCGATCGAGCGTGCAGCAGGCATGGCGGCCGTCCGTCAGCACGATGCCGGCCGGACCGTCCCAGGGCTCCATGTGCGTCGCGTAGTATTCGTAGAACGCCTTCAGATCCGGGTCGATCATGTCGACCGATTGCCACGCGGGAGGGATCAGCATCCGCATCGCGTGCATCGGGTCGAGGCCGCCGACCAGCAGCAGCTCCAGCATGTTGTCCAGTGACTGCGAATCCGACCCGGACATCGAGACGACCGGCAGGATGTCGCGCAGGTCGGGCAGCAGCGGCGAACGGAACAGCGGCCCGCGCGCGACCGCCCAGCTGCGGTTGCCCTGGATGGTGTTGATCTCGCCGTTGTGCGCAAGGTAGCGATACGGATGGGCGAGGCGCCATTGGGGCAGGGTGTTCGTCGAGAAGCGCTGATGGAACACCGCGACCGAGGTCTCCAAGCGCGCATCCTCGAGGTCCGGGTAGAACTGCGCGAGGAACTGCGGCATCACCATGCCCTTGTAGACGATCGTGCTCGCCGACAGCGACGGCACGTAGAACACCGGATCGTCGTTCTCGAGGCGCTTCTCCGCGCGGCGGCGTGCAAGGTACAGCTTGCGGTTGAACGTTGCCTCGTCGATGTCGCCGTGGAAATTGACGAAGATCTGCTCGATCGAGGGCATGGTCTTCAGCGCCTCGGCGCCGCACGCCGACGCATCGGTCGGCACCGGACGAAAGCCGGCGACCACGAATTTCTCGGCCTCCAGCGCCTCGCCGAGCACCCGCCGTGCGTGCGCAGCCTTGGCCGGGTCCTGGCTTTGGAACACGAGGCCGGCACCGAACGGCGAGGTGAGGACGATGCCGCTCTCGGCCGCGACCGCGCGCATGAACTCGACCGGCATCTTGATCAGCACGCCGCAGCCGTCGCCGGTCTTGCCGTCCGCCGCCACCGCACCGCGATGCGTCAGCCGATTCAGCGACCTGATCGCATTGCCGACGAGCCAGTGGCTCGGCCGATCGTCGAGGCTCGCGATCAGGCCGAAGCCGCAGGAATCCTTCTCGTAGGCCCGCCGGTACAGGCCCCAGTCGAGCGCACGCGCATCGACGCCCGCCGCGCCGTCGATCAGAAAGGGGGATTGACGATCGACCATGGAGCTGCCCATACCATCCCGCACCTTACGGCTGCGGCCGCAAAGCCTTGCCAAACAACGAATTAAACCGGTTCGAGGCGCGCGCTCGATCGCGCCAGGACGGGCGAACGCCGCTACGCGTGCCTGGTAATGCGTCTCATGATACTAGGGTGACGGGCACGGTCAACGCCCGCGTCGGAGCACGTCGTGCTGGGCACCGCGGGCGTGCGCAGGCGGTCCGCCGCCGGGCTCACCCGGCGATGTAGCGCTCGAGCTGTTCGATCTGCTGGCTTTGTTCCTGCAACATCGCCTTCACCAGATCGCCGATCGACACGATGCCGACGACGGCGTTGCCATCGACCACGGGCAGGTGGCGGATCCGCTCGCCCGTGCAGACCTCCATGCAATGCTTGACCGTGTCGCCGAGCCCGACCGTGATCACCGGCGCACTCATGATGGTGGCGACGGTGGTGTCGTGCGACGAACGGTTCATCAGGATCACCTTGCGCGCATAGTCGCGCTCGGAGATCACCCCGAGCAGAGCGCCCGCCTCCATCACGAGCAGCGCACCGACGTGCTGGGTCGCCATCACTTCGATCGCGCGCAGTACCGAGTCCTGCGGTCCGACGGAGAACAGTTGGTGTCCTTTCAAGGCGAGCAGCTGGCGGACGGTATGCATGATTTCTCTCCCCCCTCATCCCGGCGAATCCGACGGCCGGAAGCGTCTGTGCGCTCCTCGGATATGACTATACTCCGGGCGCCATGCGAGAAACATCATGACCGAACGCCAAGCGCAAGCGCCCGTCGGCGTCGAGCCGCCTGTGGCCGCCCGGCGGCCGCACGCCGTGCCCTCCCCGTTCGGCGCGCGAAGCGATTCATACTACTGGCTGCGTGACGACGAGCGCACGAACCCGCAAGTGCTCGCGCATCTGCGCGCCGAGAACGCCTACCGGCGGGCGACCATGGCCGCGGCGGCCGGGCTCGAGAACCGCTTGTTCGATGAAATCGTCGGCCGCTTGCCGCAGGACGACCTCAGCGTGCCCTATTTCAAGCACGGCTACTGGTATTACGCCCGGTACGAGGGCGGCCGGGAGCAGCCGATTTTCGCCCGGCGGCCCGGTTCGATGGACGCGGCGGAGGAGATCCTGATCGACGCCAACGCGCCCGCGGCGGCGCACGATTACTACCAGATCGGTGCGCTCGAGGTCTCGCCCGACTCGCGGATGCTCGCCTATTGCGAGGACACGATCGGCCGGCGCGAGTACCGGCTGCGGCTGAAGAATCTCGTGACCGGCGAGACGCTGCCGACGGCCATCGAGAACGTCGAGGCGGACCTCGCCTGGGCGAACGACAACCGCACGTTGCTGTACGTCGCCAAGGACGCCGAGACACTGCTCGGAATCTACGTCAGGAAACACCACGTCGGCAGCGACGGGCGCGCCGACGAACTGGTGTTCGAACAAACCGACCGTAGCTTCTACACCGGCGTCTCGAAGTCGAAATCGGAGCGCTTCATTTTCATCCACATGGAGAGCACGGTCTGTTCGGAATGGCGCTACGCCGCAGCGGACGACCCGGCGCTCGCGTTCAAGGTGTTTCTGCCGCACGAGCGGGACCACGAATATCAGATCGAAGACAGCGGGCCCTGGTTCGTGGTTCGCAGCAATTGGCGGGCGACGAACTTCCGCCTGCTCTGCGCGCCGATCGGCGCGAATTCGGATCGAACCGGATGGCGCGAACTCGTGGCGCACCGGCAGGACGGGTTCATCCACGATTTCGACGTGTTCGCGCGCTTCGTCGCGGCGACGGTACGCGTCGGCGGCTTGCGCCGGATACTGCTCACCCCCTTGCCGGATGTTGCGCTCGGCGGCGGCGCGCCCGCGCAAAATCCGTTCCGCGAACGCTGGATCGACGGCGAGGAGAGCGCATTCGCCACCGATCTTGGCGACAACCCGACGATGGACACCGCCCTCGTCCGCTACACTTATTCGTCGCCGACGACGCCGACGACGACCTACGACTTCGATGCTTTGACCGGCGAGCGCGTGCTGTTGAAGCGCGAACCGGTCGTCGGCGACTTCGACCCTGCCCGCTACAGGACCGAATTGCGCTTCGCGAGGGCGCAAGACGGCGCGCAGGTCCCGGTGTCGATCGTCCATCGGCGCGACACCCCGCTCGACGGCAGCGCGCCGCTGCTGCTGTATGCGTACGGCGCGTACGGGCTGTGCCTCGATCCGGTGTTCTCGATCTCGCGGCTGAGTCTGCTCGACCGCGGTTTCGTCTGCGCGATCGCCCACGTCCGCGGCGGCCAGGAGATGGGACGTGCCTGGTACGATGCGGGGCGACTGCGCCACAAGCGCAATTCCTTCACGGATTTCATCGACGTCACCCGCGATCTCACCGCGCACCGCTATGCGGCGCCCGACAAGGTGTTCGCGATGGGCGGCAGTGCCGGCGGCCTGCTGGTCGCGGCGGTGGCGAACATGGCGCCGGACTTGTACCGGGCGATCGTCGCGCAGGTGCCGTTCGTCGATGTGGTCACGACGATGCTCGATCGGAGCATTCCGCTCACGACCAACGAGTATGACGAATGGGGTGACCCCACCGGCCGCGACGACTACGAGTATCTGCTGTCTTACTCACCGTACGACAATGTACGCGCCCAGGATTACCCGGCGATGTTCGTCACCGCCGGCCTCTGGGACAGCCAGGTGCAATACTACGAGCCGGTCAAATGGGTCGCGAAGCTACGTGCCCTGAAGACGGACCGCAACCCGCTGCTGCTGCACGTGGAAATGCAGGCCGGCCATGGCGGCAAGGCCGGCCGTTTCGAGCACTATCGCGAGATAGCCCTGGAATACGCGTTCATGCTCGACCGACTCGGCCGGCGCGCGTAGGCGCCAAGGGAAACAATCAAACGTCAATCGTCGTCTGCCTGCCGCGATGGAAATGCTCTTATTTCAATGACTTGCAGACTCAACGCCAGGGCTCGAGCCGACAATCTTCGTCACTGAGCGGCCTCAATGCCGGGCGCGGCGCGGCGGCGCGAGCACCACGCATGGCTGGGAGCGCGCATGCAACCGGCGGCAGATCGCCGTGGCGCGTGCCGCCGACAATCCCTCCACTTGCAGTCGGTCCAGCCGGCCGACCGCGGTCCTCGCCGCAACTACCCGCGGGCGCAACCCGCGCAGCAGCGTGCGATCCTGCGTGACGAGCACGCGCCAGTGCCGAAGCGCCGCCGCTTTACCGGACTTGAACGCCCCGAGCTGTACGCCATGGTGGCCAGAGGCCGCGCGCGCCGCGACCCGCGGCTTTGGTGTTTGCGGCCGCAGCAGCTGCTGCCCCGACGGGGCGGCCGAGGCCGGCGGCGCGGGGCTTGTTGCCGGGCCGGTTGCTGCGGTGCCGGGGGCTGCGGGGACGCCGCCGGGCGGTTGCGCCAGGGCGAAGTTCTCGATCCGGATCCGGGCCTCCTCGGCCCACTTGCCTTCCGGATGAAGCTGCAGGAACGCCTGATACGCAGCGGCCGTGTTGGCCGCGCGCGCCTTCTGCCAGTCCTGATCCTCCTGCAGTTGCGACAGCCGTGCCTGGGCTTGGGCCGCGAAGGACCCGTTCGGATATTTCTGCAGGTACAGCTGATAGGCGTTCGCGTCGTTCGCGGCGCGCGCCTTTTGCCAATCGCCCTGTTCGCGGTTGCAGCCCGCGAGGGCGAGAACCACCAGGCACGCGGCGGCGACGGCGATCCAGGGCTTTCGTTGCATCGGTATTCTCACGGCTGCGGCAGACGCTGTATTGTACGTCGATTTGCGGCAACTGTCGGCGACGCCAAGCCCGTCACAGTCGCCGGATCACGAATCGGGTATCAAATATCCATGAGCGACGAAAACGACGACCGCCCCCCGGCGACCAAGACGCGGCGCTTCCTCGACCGCAGCCCGACGGCCACGACCGTGATCGGCGCCGGATCGCAGATCGTCGGCAACCTGCGCGGCAACGGATCGTTCATCATCGCCGGGGAGATCCGCGGCGACGGCGATCTCGAGGGACATTTGAATCTCACCGTGAGCGGCGCCTGGCACGGCCAGATCCGCGCGCGAGCGGCGATCGTCTGCGGCAAGATCGTCGGCGGCCTGCGGGTCGACGAAAAATTGGAGATCGGCCGCACGGCCGAGATCCGCGGCTCGGTGAGCGCGGGCAGCGTCTCGATCGCCAACGGGGCGATCATCGACGGCGACATAGGCGTCACCTCGGACGGCGGGATCGTCGAGTTCGAGGAAAGACGCCGCGACTGATCCGCCGCCACTGTTCGCGATTGGCGACAGATACCGCGCGCTTTGAGTGTTGCGGCACATTGCCGCATTCTATGGAGAGCACGACGAAGACGATCGCCGCCGCGATCGTTCGGGAGAACCGCATGACGAGGACCGCTGCGGCGCTGATCGCGCTCGCGCTGGCGACGGCGGCGAGCACGGCTCGCGCCGGCGACGACACCATCAATCCGATCGACGAGCGCGTGCGCCTGTCGCTCGGCGCCGCGGTCTACACCGCGACGACGACCTTGCAGCTGGACGGCAGCGCGGGAACGGCGGGCACCTACCTCAGCGCCGAGGACGACCTCGGCCTGCAGCGCACGAAGTTCGAGCCGATGTTCGAGATCATGCTGCGGGCCGGCAAGATGCACCGCGTCAGCTTCGATTATTTCAGCCTGAACCGCGACGCGACCCGGGTGCTCGCGCGTTCGCCTGCCGCAGGGCCGATCGTATTTCGCGACGCCACCCTGCAGAACGGCGATCCGGTGCAGACCGACCTCGAACTGCGCTCGTTCGGGATCACCTACGGCTACTCGTTCTGGCGCACCGACAAGCTCGAACTCGCCGGCACGTTCAGCGTCCATGAAATCGACATCTCGGCGCGTGCCCGCGTGCAGACGCAAACGCGCCATATCGATCAGAGCGAGAACCTGGCCGGACCGTTTCCGACACTCGGCATCGACGCGACCTGGGTCGCGAGCCGCCGGTTCTATTTCGAGGGACGCGCGCAGTACATGAAGCTCAGCGTCGACCATCTGCAGGGTGCACTCGGCATCTACGAACTGAACGCTCTGTACCGCTATCGGCCGAACGTCTCGTTCGCCCTCGGTTACCATGAGGTGCGGGCAAACTTGAACTCGCGGCAGGCGGGGAACGCCGGCCTGTTCGACTTCCTCGCCAGAGGCCCGCAACTTTTCGTGCGGATCGCCTTCTAGCGCCCTGGGCAATCCGCGGCCGGGCGCTCAGGGTGCCGCGGCTGGCTGCACCGCGAACTCGACCCGGTTGTTCGCCGCGGCCGCCTTGTTCCATTCAGCGGCGGTCAAGGTTGCGGTTTGTGCCGGATACGGCATGGCGACGTGCGAGCTCGCTCCGTCCTGAATCGTGACCGAGATCGCGCCGCCGGTGCGCTCGCGCACGCCGGCAATCAGGTTGCCGAAGGCGAGCGACTGACGCTGCTGGCCGGAGAGCGAATCCTCGAACGGATTGCCGATCGCGGCGCAATCGACGGCCGGCACATTCGGTTTCGCGGGCACGTAGCCGGTCGTCGCATCGCCGCCGAGACAGAAGAGCCCGGCGTAGCTCGTCACCTTGACCACGCCGCGGAAGCCCTCGGCGACGAGCTGCGTCAGCAGATCGCGCATGACGTCCAGGCGCCCGCGATCGAGCGGTACTTCCCCGTATGGCACCAGCGCGGTCCGCGTGGCGGACAGCGCAGTGGACCCGGCGGGATTCGCGCCGTCCGCACCGCTCGCGCCACCCGCACCTGCCGCGGCGGTGCCACCCGCCACCGCGGCGGCGGCGCGCGCCGATGAATTGGCGAGCGCGGCGGTCAAGCGCCTGACGGTCTCATCGAGAACCTCGCGTGAGCGCGCGAGATCCTTGGCCTGCGTCGAGAACGTGGCGAGCTCGGCGCGGGCGCCGGCGCCGTCGTTGCGCGCGCCCATCCACAAGAGCCCGAAGCCGAGCGCGGCGAGAGCCGCCGCCACCGTCGCCGCGATCCAGGCCCACGGTGGTTTTTGCGCGGCCGCGGCCGCGGCCGCGGCCGCCGGCGCCGGTTCGACCACCACCCGTGCCGGCAGATTGCGCAGCTCGCCGACGACGCGTGCCGCGAAGCTGTCGAGACTCGCGACGATGAAGCGCCGCAACTCCGCGGACTGATCGCGGATCGCCAGTTCGATTCGCTTGCCCGGATCGGTGTTCGCCGCGGCCGCCGAGGCCGGAGCCTTCGCCGTGCCCGATGGGTCCAGCTCGACCGGCGCGAACGACGATTCCTCGGCATCCCGACGATCCGGCAACAGGTGCAGTTCGTACAGCACCTTGGAGACGTCGACCGGCCGGACCTGTTTCGGCAATACGCCCATCGCGCCGAGCGCCCGTGCCTGCCCGACGTACAGTTCGCCTTCCTGCGAGGTGTACATCATGATGGGAATCATGGCCGTCTGCGGGTTGCCCTTGATCGCCTGCACGGCCTGCAGGCCGTCCATGCCGGGCATCAGATGGTCCATGAAGATCGCGTCGGGACGATTGTGCTCGAGATAGCCGATGGCCTGCTCGGCGGACTCGGCCATGTCCACCTCGATGCCGTATTTCTCGAGCATGCGGCTCAAGACGACCCGCGCCGACTTCGAATCGTCGACGATGAGCGCGCGCTTGCGCATCATGATTTGCCCATCATGGTATCGCGCCGGCCAAGCACCGCCGCGCGGCCGCCGGCGCCGGCAACCGCCTTGGGCGCCACGCCCGCCGGATCTAGGTCGATGCCTTCTGCGCCGCTTCCTTGTTCTGCCCGATCCACGTCAGCGCCGATTCAACGTCCGCAAGTTCTGCCGCCGTGAAACCCTCGATGCGCACGCCGACCGCCTCGGCCTTCCTGCGCGCAAGTTCCGCGCCCGCGATCCCGTGCACCCACACCAGCCCGCGGCGCACCTTGGCGGTGAATTTCTGCTGCTTTTCCTCGCTCATTCTGCAACTCCTGTTAATGGCGTGATGTCCGCCGTGCAAAGAACGATACACGAGGCGTCGGCACGAGCAAACCTCGTCATTCGCGAATTCCGGCGCCGCGATTCATCAGCACGACGGCCAGCGTGAACATGCCGACGGCCGCGCCAACCATGATCCCATAGGCGAGCCGCAGATCGACCTCCGACGTGTTGAGGAAACCGTACCGGAATGCGCTGACCATGTACAGGATCGGATTGGCGTGCGACGCAACCAGAGCCCATGCCGGCAGCATGTTGATCGAATAAAAGACGCCGCCCAGATAGGTGAGCGGCGTGAGGACGAACGTCGGAAACCAGGATATCTGGTCGAAGTTCTTCGCGAACATCGCGTTGATGAAGCCGCCGAGGGCGAACACGAAGCTCGTCAGGAACGCGGCCGAGACGATCGCCGCGACGTGCGCGGGCGACAGACGCGTGAAGAACAGTGAGACTATCGTGACGACGGTGCCCACCAAGAAGCCGCGGATCACGCCGCCCGCGACGTAGCCGAGCACGATCAGCCAATTCGGCAACGGCGAGACCAGCAGCTCCTCCAGATGCTTGCCGAACTTGGCGCCGAAGAACGATGACACGACGTTGCCGTAGGAATTCTGGATCACGGTCATCATGATCAGGCCGGGAGCGATGAACTGCATGTAGTCGTGCCCGCCGACCTTGCCGACGCGGCGACCGATCAGGCTGCCGAAGATGATGAAGTACAAGGTGGAGGTCACGGCCGGCGGCAGGATCGTCTGGCCCCAGATGCGCACGATCCGGCCGAACTCGCGGATCAGGATGGTCTTGAATCCGACCCAGTCGGCGGCGGCGCGCGAGACGGCACCGCTCATGCGACCTCCCCGGTCGCCGCAACCTCCCGCGCCGCACTTTCGGCCCTGCGGGCGCCGGAGTCGACCAGGCGGATGAACAGTTCCTCGAGGCGATTGACCTTGTTGCGCATGCTGTCGACCTCGATCCCCGACGCGGTCAATTGCGCGAACACCTCGTTCAGGCTCTGTCCCTTCGACAACTCGATCTCGAGCGTGTGCTCGTCGCTCAAGGTCGTGTGGAACCCCGCGATCCGCGGCGCAGCGGCGCAGGCGGACCGCAGGTTCAGCACGAAAGTCTCGGTCTGCAGCTTGCGCAGCACGTTCGCCATGCTGTCGCGCTCGATGATCCGGCCGCCGTCGATGATCGCGACGTTCCGGCAGAGGCTCTCCGCCTCCTCGAGGTAGTGAGTCGTCAGGATGATCGTCGTGCCGTCGGCATTGATCTTGCTAAGGAATTCCCACATCGAGCGACGCACCTCGATGTCAACCCCGGCGGTCGGCTCGTCGAGGATCAGGAGCTCGGGTTCGTGCATCAGAGCCCGGGCGATCATCAACCGCCGCTTCATGCCGCCGGATAGAGAGCGGGCGATCGAGTGGCGTCGATCCCAGAGCTGCAGTTGTCGCAGATACTTCTCCGCGCGCGGTTTCGCGATTCGCCGATCGATGCCGTAGAAGCCGGCCTGGTTGACGACGATCGTGGACAAGGACTCGAACTGATTGAAGTTCAGCTCCTGGGGGACGATGCCGATGCAGGACTTCGCCACCGCGAGTTCGCGATCGATGTCGTGTCCGAACACCTGGACGCTGCCGGAGGTCTTCGTGACCAGCGAGGTGATGATGCCGATCGCCGTCGTCTTGCCCGCGCCGTTCGGACCGAGCAGGGCGAAGAAATCGCCGCTCTCGACCTCCAGATCGATGCCTTTGAGCGCTTGGATGCCGTTCTTGTAGGTTTTGGCGAGCTGGCGGAGGACGAGGGCGGGCATAGGACGGCGAAGATTAAACTGCGCGAGGCGCGGTCCGCAATGACCCCGGGCTCCCGCCGGACGATATCAGCGCCGGCTCGGGGGGTGCCGGAGGGGGGCCGCCCCGGCCGGTCACGGCAGCCGCGTGGCGGCGGCAAGCTGCAGCCCGTAGAGCTGGACGCGCCGCAACCCCGACCGGTCGGAGCGTTCGGCGGCCTCGGCAAGACTCAGCCAGAAGGCCTCACAATGGCTCCAGCGCGGCGTCAGGTGGACGGATTCGCCGACCGCGAGCGCCGACAGGCGCCCGACCGTCGCCTCGGCGAAGGCCGCTGCGGTGCGTTCGTGCATGCCGAGCAGCAGACGCGCCCGCAGCCGCGTCGTCGAGGCCAGGTGCCAGGCGTAGAAGAGCACCAAGCGCACGAACGCGACGGTCGCCTCGTCCACCGGGGGCATTTCTGCGACGCACCCCGGCTCCGGCTCGCGCAGGCGCGGCTGCCAGTACGTCCCGTCATGGAACCGCAGGTCGAACAAGGCGTACGGACAGCTCGCGATGGCGGCCTTGCGCGCGTCCGGCAACGCCGTCAGTCGCGGTGCGGCAAAGCCGTCCAGCTGCAGGAATCCCAGGTTCAGTTCGCGCAGCGCGCGCGCGATCTCGACCGTGATCGACGCCTCCCGGCTCCAGCTATCGGCGCTCGGCTCCTGCATCTTGCTATCCCCCTGCCGCGATCTGTGCGGCGTCGGCACGCTGCCCCGATCCGCTGGCGCATTTCCGGGCGAACGCGCCGCGATATGCGCCGGATGACCCCTGGGCAAGGACGCTAACTTTGTGATAAATTTTTGTCAAATTTATATACACTGCAAATATAGGGATTTTCATCGACAGGGAGGATGGGCCATGCGGATATCGGACGACCGTTACACCCGCGATCGAACGCGCTTCGACTTGGCGCTGCGCCTCATCCGGCTGGAGGCGCGCACCTGCACGATCCGGCTTTGGACCGGGCTCAGCGACGACCGGATCCGCAAGCTGTACCGTAGCTACGTCGAGGAGCGGTGCAGTGCGCCGGTGCCCAGGCACCGCGGCAAATCGCCGCGCCAGGCCGCCTATTTCTTCCGCAGCCCGGAACGGCATTTCCAGGCTGCACAATTGGCGAGCCTGTACCTGCTCCACGGTCTGCTCGAGGCGACGCCGGGCGGGATCGAATCGCGTTACCGGATCGGCGCGCTCGATTCGGGCGCTCTGCTGTGCTGCGCCTATGAGGCGTACGCGGACCTGCACCAACCCGCGCGGATTTCCTTCGAGCACGCATGGTTCCTGTTGTGGGCCCTCGCGCGGCATACCGAGATCGACATGGCGCGCTGCCCGCCATGCGGCGGGGTCCGGCTGCGCGACCTGCTCGCACGGCGCGACGTGGCCTGCGCGAACTGCCAACCGCCACCGGTGTGCGTACCGGGACGGTGAGCCGCGCCCTGCTAGAATCCGGCCGATGGGACGATGCACCACGTTCTCCGGCCCGTATCTCGATCGCGCGGCGCACTTGCGTCAGGATCCATCGTGGTTCGAGGCGGCGCTTGCCGACCGCCACAGCGGCGTCGCCGTCGTCTGGAACTCGCGCAACTTGATCCTCGAGGCCGAGCCGCGGCGCGCGGCTCTGATCGACCTCGGGAACCTGTCGCCGCAGTTGCGCGACCCCGACGCGTTGATCCTGCTCGGCCACTTTGCGAACCGGCACTGCTTCGCTCTGGAGATCGAATCGATCGAGCCACCGCAGATCCTGCCGGGCGCGCGCTTCGAGGACTTGCGCGCGATCGCCCCACTGTTGCCGGCCGAGGAGGCTGGACTTCTCGGTTATGCGCGCGCGATGACTTCCTGGCGGCGGCGCCACCGCCACTGCGGCGCCTGCGGCTCGCCAACCGTTCCGTCGCGTGGCGGGCATGCCCTGTTGTGCGTCAACCCTCAATGCCGGATCGAACAATTCCCGCGAATCGATCCGGCCATCATCGTGCTGGTCGATGACGGGGTACGGGCACTGCTCGGCCGTCAGGCGAGCTGGCCGCCGGGCCGCTACTCGACGATCGCCGGTTTCGTCGAGCCCGGCGAGTCCCTCGAAGACGCGGTCGCGCGCGAGGTCATCGAAGAGACCGGGGTGTCGATCCGCCAGATCGAGTATTTCGCGTCCCAACCGTGGCCGTTTCCGGCATCTTTGATGCTCGGTTTCACTGCCAGGGCCGCCTCGACCGCGATCCGCCGCAAGGACCTGGAGCTGGAGGACGCCCGTTGGGTCAGCCGCGAGGACATCGCCGCGGGCGCGGTGCAGCTACCGCCGGTGCTGTCGATTTCGTTCAATCTGATCGAGCACTGGTTCGATGCGGCTCCGGGGCGCAGCTTGCGCGAGTTGCGGGGGGCCGGGCTCTGACGTCGATCATGCCGGGCGGCGGGTTCGCCAATCTCCTGTTCGTCCTGGGCGCGGCCGGCTGCGCCGGCTTCGTCGACTCGATGGTCGGGGGCGGCGGTTTGATCCAGCTGCCGGCCCTGCTCGCCGCTTATCCGACCGAAGCGCCGGCGACGCTGCTCGGCACGAACAAGCTCGCGGGTATTCTCGGTACAACGACGGCGTTCGCCCGGTATGCGCGCTCGGTGCGGATTTCCTGGCGCGTCCTGCTACCGGCGGCAGCGGTCGCCCTGCCGTTCGCACTGCTCGGCGCGAGCCTCGCAACCGTGCTGTCGCCGGCCGCCTTTCGCGCCGCAGTACCGCTGATCCTGACCGCCGTGCTGCTCTACGTCCTGTCGCACCGGGACCTGGGCGCGCGCCATGCACCCGTCGCGCTGCGCGGCCCGCGCCGGGTGGCGGCGCTCGCCGTTGTCGCCGCAATCGCCGCCTACGATGGGTTCTTCGGCCCAGGCACCGGCAATTTCCTGATGCTCTACTTCGTGCGCGTCTACGGTTTCGATTTCGTCTGTGCGGCCGCAAGCGCCCGCCTGGTCAACGTCGCAACGAACGCCGGCGCACTGCTGTACTTCGGCACCCACGGCCACATTCGCTGGCCGCTCGCGCTCGCCCTCGGCGCCTGCAACATCGCGGGCAGCGCGCTCGGCGCACAGACGGCTCTGCGGCACGGCAGCCGCTTCGTCCGCGCCGCATTCGTGATCGTCGTCGGCGCACTGATCGTCAAGACCGCGTGGGACGCGTACCTATCCCTCGCGTGACGGGCCTGCGCGCCGACCGCCCCAGGTCTTGCGTCAGGGCGCCGGGGTTTCGGGGGCCGGCGCGGGCGCAGGGTTCGCGGGCGCCTCGATGGGCGCGGCGAAGCTCATGGCCGGCATCGGTGACGGCGCCGCCGGCCGCGGTCGCGGCGCGGTGCGCTTGGCCTTGGCCGCCTTCTTCACCACTTTCTTTGGCGCGCTCTTCACGGACTTCGCCGGCCGCCTGCTCGTGGACGCCTTCCTCGCCACCGCTTTGCGGCCCTTCGCCGCGGAGCGCCGCTTCGCGGCCGCCTTCTTGGGTCTGGCCTTGGGTCGGGCCTTGGTCTTGGCCTTGGTCTTGGTCTTGGCTTTAACCCGGATCTTGGTCTTCTTCGCCTTGGACTTCTTAGCCATGGTCAATCTTCTCCTCGCGGGTCGATTCAACACTTGCTAGGTACCGTGCGGCGCAGATTAGTCCTGAATCAGATGTCTGTCATCTGCCGTCCGACTGGAGTTGCGCCCATGGATCTCGTAACCTGCCGCTGCACATCCGACGAGCACCGATGGCCGACGAGACCCCGCCCGAACCGATCCACCCGTTGCACGACGTCTGGCTGCGGCCGCGCCGCGTGGTCCGGGAGTTGGCCGACGCGCCGATCACGCGCGTCGATTACCTGCTCGGAGCCGTGCAGGGAATCGTCAGCTGGCTGTCGCTGAGCCGTGCGCAGTCGGCGGGCGCGAACACCGACATCGCAGGGATTCTCGGCCGCGCGCTGATCGCCGGGCCGATCGCCGGCATAATCGGCCTGTATCTGATGACCGCGGTCTACGTTCGCCTCGGCCGGCGCGCCGGAGGCGTCGCGACCCGCACCCAGATCTTCCACGTCCTCGCCTACAGCGGCGCACCGATGCTCGCCTCACTCGCGATCTGGCTGCTGACCGCGGCGCTCGCCGGCGCACCGACGTTCGAGAGCACGCCACCGCCGGGTCTCGAACCCTTCGTCGCGCTGTTGGTGCGGACCGGGTTCCTGGTGCACGTCCTGCTGGTCTGCTGGAGCCTGCTGCTCCAGGTCATGGGCTTCAGCGAGGCCGAACGGCTGCCGACGCGGCGCGCCTTCGCCATTTGGCTCTTCGGCCAGGCGCTCGTCATGCTCGCGATTTTGCTGCTTTGGATCCTCGTCATCGGCCTCGGCGCGAGCCCGCCGACGGCGTGACGGCCGGCACGTCGCCGGCCGCCCGAGCCATTCATTTTCAGAGCCTAAGGCAGCACCGCGAACAGGAACTGCCGGATCGCGGCAATCTCCTCCGCGCAGACGCTGTGCGGCATCGGATACTCGTACCACTCGACGTGATAGCCGAGGGCGCGTAGTTGGTCGCGGGATCGCGCGCCGAGCGCGTGCTGCAATACGTTGTCCTCGAGACCGTGCGCCATGAAGATCGGGGTCGCATCGTTCGCCGCGGCACGCTCGGCCGCAAGCCGGTCGGCGAGCGGCAGGTAACAGGAGAGCGCCAGCACTCCGGCCAGCCGCTCGGCCAGGCGCGGCGCGGTGTACAGCGAAACGGCGCCGCCCTGCGAGAAGCCGCCGAGCACGATCCGGCTCGCCGGAATACCCCGGGCGGCCTCGCGCGCGAGGATTTCGCGAACCCCGGCGGCGGCGTCCGTGAAGCCCTGCAGATCCTCGGTCGTCTTGCGATCGAGACTCTTGATGTCGTACCAGGCTCGCATCCGCATCCCGCCGTTCAAGGTCACGGGCCGGATCGGTGCGTGCGGAAAAACGAACCGCCACGCCCGCTCGCGATCGGCGACGATGTGCGGCACGATCGGTTCGAAGTCGTGGCCGTCCGCGCCGAGGCCGTGCAGCCAGATCACGGCCGCGTTCGGCGCCGGCGCGGTCTCGATGTCGATCGTATCGAGCATGATTCGCCTAGGGTAGCAGGGCGGCCGGCGCGCTGTCGCGACCCCGTCGACGGCGCCGTTGACAGGGCCTGCATTTTTATGCAGGATACGCGCCAATTTATGCACAGGCCGCATTCATGCTGCGCACGATGAACGATCCCAACGGTGCGCCGGCGCGCCGCAATCTGCTCGCGAAAATCCTCCGCGAACACACCGTCGTGCGCCAGGCCGAACTCGTCGAGATACTGCGCAAACGCGGCCATCCGGCAACCCAATCGAGCGTCAGCCGCGACCTGCGGGAACTCGGCGTCGCTAAGCTCGGTCGCCGCTACGTGCTCGCGGACGAAGCGGCGCGCTCGATGAGCGATTTTTCGACACTGCGCCGGTTCGTCAGCTCCCGCGTGACCGCCGGCGCCAACCTCACCGTGCTCAAGACCAAGATCGGTTCGGCGCAAAGCGTCACCGTGGCGATCGACGCGGCGGCGTGGCCGGAGATCGCGGGCACGATATCCGGCGACGACACGATCTTCATCGCCACGCGCGGCGCCCGCGATCAGCGCCGCCTCGGCGAACGCCTGCTCGCGATTTTCGGAATTTAACGCATCCCATGACTACGTCCGCTCCTTCGGGCAACGAGCCCATACTTCTCGCCTTTTCCGGCGGTCTCGACACCTCCTTCCTGGTGCCATGGCTGACCGAGACCTACGGTCGCCCGGTGGTCGCCGTGACGATCGACACGGGCGGCCTCGACGCCGCTGCCGCGCGGTTGCTCGCCGACAGATCGCGCGCGCTCGGCGCGATCGAACACCGCCTGGTCGATGCGCGCACCGCGTATTTCGACCAGGTGCTCAAGTACCTGATCATGGGCAACGTGCGCCGCGGTCAGCTCTATCCGCTTTGCGTCGGCGCGGAGCGCGTCCTGCAGGCGCAAACGATCGCGCAGCTCGCGATGCAGATGGGCGCGCGGTGCGTCGCGCACGGCTGCACCGCGGCCGGCAACGATCAGGTGCGCTTCGAGGTCGCGCTGCGCACGCTCGCGCCTGATCTCGAGATCCTTGCGCCGGTCCGTGACCGCGCGTTCAAGCGGCCGGAACAGCTCGCGTATCTCGAGGCGCGCGGGCTGCCGGTGCCGCCGTTCGGCGCCGCCTATTCCGTGAACCGCGGCCTCTGGGGCGTCACGATCGGCGGCCGGGAGACGCTCAATTCACTGGGCAGCATTCCCGAATCCGCCTGGGTCCTGTCGCGCGATGCGTTCACGAGTCCGCGCGCGCCGCAGCGTCACGTGATCGGTTTCGATCGTGGCGTGCCCTGCTCGCTCGACGGCGAGGCGCTCTCGCCGGTCGCCGTGATCGAGCGGCTCGAGGCGCTCGGCGGACCGTTCGGCATCGGCCGCGGAATTCATCTCGGCGACACGGTGATCGGCACCAAGGGTCGGGTCGCGTTCGAGGCGCCGGCCGCCGAGATCCTGCTGAACGCGCACCGCGAACTCGAGAAGCTGGTGCTGAGCGGCAAGCAGGCCCGCATCAAGGAGATGCTCGCGCAACCCTACGGCGATCTGGTACACGAGGGGCAGCATCTCGACCCGGTGTGCCGCGACATAGAGGCGCTGCTCGGCTCATCCCAGGCGCGCGTGAGCGGCGAGGTCACGGTGTTGCTGCGGCCGGGTTCGGCGTTCGTCGAGGGTGTCGCCTCGCCGTACTCGCTGATGGCCGCCTCCAAGGGCGTGTACGGCGAGGCCGCGGGCGAATGGACGCCGGCGGACGCGCTCGGTTACTCGAAGATCCTGTCGCTGCCGGGCATCTTCTACCGGCGTGCCGCAGGCAATCCGCCATGAGCGGCATGCGCACGATCGTCGTCGACAAGATCGCCTCGATCACCCAGGCCTGCGGTCTGTCGCACGAAGTGCGAATCTCGGCCGACATCGTCTGCGAGGAAGGCACCGTGCTCGTCGTCGAGGTCCTGACCAACAAGCCGAGCTACAACACGCTGGAGTTGACGAGCGGCCGGATGGCGAAGGTCTCGCGGGGCGACGTCGTCGTGGGCGCGCTCGGCCACCGGCGGGCGCTGTTCGGCTATTCCGGACACATCCCGCAGGCCTTGCAGCCCGGAGACGTGATCCAGATGCTCAATATCGGCGGCGTGCTCGGCATCTGCGACTCGGCGACGCCCGACAAGGGCAAGCCGTTCGACTGCCGCGTGCTCGGCGCGGTGCTCGCCTTTCCCTACCTCGGCGAGCGGATCGGGGTCCCGGCGAAGGCCGGATACAAATCGCTCGATCCCGACGCGACGCTCGATGCGCGCGGCGTGCCGATCGTCGCGCTCGTCGGCACTTGCATGGAGGCGGGCAAGACGGCGGCCGCGGCGGCGATCATCGCGAGAATGCGCCACCGGGGACTCACGGTCGACGCGTTCAAGGCCACCGGTGTCTCGCTGCGCCGCGACATCCTGGCGTTCGAGGATGCGGGCGCCCGACGCACGATGATCTTCACCGATCTCGGAGTGGTCACGACCACCGCGCAGAACGGCCCGGCATTGACGCGCGCGATGTTGACGGAAATGGCGGCCGGCACACCGGACGTGATCGTCTTCGAGCTCGGCGACGGTCTGCTCGGCGGCTACGGCGTGGAGGCAATTCTGCGGGACGAGGCAATCAAACCGGTCCTGACCGCGGTCGCCCTGTCGGCGAACGACCCGGTCGCCGCCTGGGGCGGGGTCAAGCTGCTGCGCGAGCGTTTCCAGATCGAGCCGGCGGTCGTCACCGGACCGGCGACCGACAACCAGGTCGGCGTGCAGATCATCCGCGAAACGATGGGCGTCGAGGCGTTCAACGCCATCAGCCACCCGGCGGATCTCGGCGATCACATCATTTCCCGGCTGGGAATACCGCGGGTGGGCGAATCCCGAGTCGCCGCGGAATGAGCCCGCGCACACCCGCGCTCGTGCTCGGCGGCACCGGCTACGTGGCCGGCGAACTACTGCGTCTGCTCGCCGGCCACCCGCACTTCGAACTCGCCGGCATCTTGTCGGACAGCCAGGCGGGCGGGCAGATCGCGCAGGCCTTTCCGCATCTGTGCGGCGTCTACCCCGAACGGCGCTTTTGCAACCTCGATGAACTCGAGGCATTGATCCGGCGCGAGCCGCAGTCGGCGCTCTTCTCGGCAGCGCCGCACGGCGCCGCCGCGGCGACGATCGACCGCCTGCTCAAGGCCGCGGAAGAGGTCGGGGCGCGGGTGCATTGCGTCGACATCTCCGCGGATTTTCGCTACCCGAACGCCGCCCTGTACGGCGCGGTCTACGGCCAGGCGCACGGCGCGCCGGCGCGGATCGCGGACTTCACCTGCGCACTGCCCGAACATCTCGACGCCTCGCCGACGCCGCACGTCGCCCACCCGGGCTGCTTCGCAACTGCGGCGCTGCTCGCGATCGTGCCATTGCTGAGCGCCGGCCTGACCGAATCGACGCTCTTCGCGAGCGGCGTGACCGGCAGCACCGGCTCGGGCCGCAAACCGGTCGAGGGCACGCATCATCCGCGGCGGCACGGCGATTTGTATGCCTACAATCCGCTGACGCACCGACACGTTCCGGAGATCCTCGCCTGTGCCGAAGCGGCGACCGGCGTTGCCGCGGATCTGCGCTTCGTGCCGCTCTCCGGGCCGTTTGCGCGCGGCATTCACATGACGGTGCAGGGGCGGCTCAGGAAGGCGATGACGGGCGCCGGCGTCCGCGCAGCGTTCGCGGCATACTATGCGAACCGGCCGTTCGTGCGCGTCGTCGACGGGATGCCGCGGATCAAGGACGTCGTCGCCAGCAACTACGCGCACCTCGGTGTCGCCGCCGACGGCGCGACGGTCGCGGTGATGAGCGTCGTCGACAATCTGCACAAGGGCGCCGCGGGTGGCGCCATGCAATGGATGAACCGCCTGTTCGGCCTCGATGAGCGCGCCGGCCTCACCGCGCCGGCGCCGGGCTGGACCTGATGAGCGAGATGAGGACCGCCGTGAACAGCCCGACCGATGCGCCCGCGAGTCACCTCGCGAAGGTCTTCGCCCAATACCCGATCGACGTCGCCCGCGGCGACGGCGTTTGGATCCACGCGCGCGACGGTCGAAAATACCTCGATTTCTACGGCGGGCACGCCGTCGCCGGGCTCGGCTACGGTCATCCTCGCTGGCTTGCGGCGCTCGAGCGGCAGGCGCGGCAGATCGCATTCCAAACGAACGCGCTGCCGATGGCGATCCGCGAGCGCGCCGCCGCCAAGCTCGTGAAGTTCGCCGATCTCGGACTCGACACGATCTTCTGGATCAACAGCGGCGCCGAAGCCAATGAGAACGCCCTGAAGATGGCGTTCAAGATCACCGGCCGGACGAAGGCCGTCGCGCTCGAGCACGGTTGGCACGGCCGCACCGCCGCCGCCGGCGCGGTCACCTGGGGCGCGATCGAGAAGTGGTATGGCTTCCCGCGGCGCCCGTTCGACGTGAGCTTCGCGCCGCGCGACGACCCGGCTGCACTCGACGGCATCATCGATCGCGACACGGCGGCGGTCATCGTCGAGCCCGTGCAGGGCGTGGGCGGTGCCTTTGACCTCGGCAAGCCCATGCTGCAAGCGCTGCGCCGGCGCTGCGACGAGGCCGGCGCGCTGCTGATATTCGACGAGGTGCAATGCGGGATGGGGCGCAGCGGCGCGCCGTTTGCGGCGAACCATCACGGCGTGACACCGGACATGCTCACCGCGGCGAAGGCGCTCGGCAACGGCTTTCCCGTCTCGGCGCTGATGCTCTCGAGGCGCGTCGCCCGGCAGATCCAGCACGACGACATGGGCACGACGTTCGGCGGCGGCCCGATGGCCTGCGCGGTCGCCGAAGCGGTGATCGAGGCGATCGAGTCCGAATCCCTGCTCGCGAATGTGCGCACGGTATCGGCCTATATCCGCGCGAACTGCCTCGTCGGGCCGGTGACCGGCGTCCAGGGTCTCGGGTTCCTGCTCGGACTGAGGACGTCGCGACCCGCCAAGGAGGTGCAGGCGGCGCTGCTGGAAAAACACATCCTCGCCGGCACGAGCGGCGATCCTGGCGTGCTGCGGCTGCTGCCGGCATACATCCTCACCGAGGGTCACGTCGATCAGCTCTGCGATGCACTCGCGCAAATCCGTTCATGAATCGCTTCCTCGATCTCGCGGACCTGTCGCGCGAAGCGGTCGTCGACCTCCTGGCGTTCGCGCAATCGCTGCAGGACAAGCCGCAGCCGACGGCCCTCGCGGGGAAGGTCCTCGGCCTCGTGTTCCTCAATCCGAGCTTGCGCACGCTGGCCTCGTTCCAGGCCGGCATGTCCCGCCTCGGCGGCGACTCGTTCGTGATCACGCCGGGCCAGGGCAGCTGGCAGCTCGAGACGCGCCTCAGCACGGTCATGAACGGCAACTGCGCCGAGCACATCCGCGAGGCCATACCCGTGCTCGCCTCGTATTGCGACCTGCTCGGCGTGCGGGCATTCGCCGAAGGGCGCAACCTGCAGTCCGATCTCGCCGAGCCCCTGTTCACGATGATCGACGCGCTGTGCGACAAGCCGCTGGTGAATCTCGAGTCGGCGGTGAATCATCCGTGCCAGGCGCTCGCAGACTGGCGTACGCTCGATGAGCTGCAGGTGCCGAGGCGCGGCAAGTTCGTGCTGAGCTGGGCCTATCATCCGCGGCCGCTGCCGCTCGCGGTCCCCGCGGCGACGCTGCACATGGCGGCGATGCGCGGCATGGAAGTCGTCGTCCTGCGGCCCGAAGGCTTCGCCCTGCCGCCCACGATCATGGAGAAGGCGCGCGCGGCGGCGGCCGCCTCCGGCGGTGCGGTCAGCGAGACCGCGGACCGCCCGGCTGCGCTCGCCGGCGCCGACGTGCTGTACGCGAAGGAATGGGGCACCACGGCCTATTACGGGGACGTCGAGGCGGATGCCCGCCTGCGCGCCGATCTCGGCGACTGGTGCGTGCGCGAACGCTGGTTCGCCGGCGCTGCGCGCGAGGCCAAGCTGATGCATTGCCTGCCGGTGCGCCGCAACGTCGCGGTCGCCGACGAAGTGCTCGACGGATCGCGCGCCGTCGTCAAGCGCGAAGCGTTCAATCGTCTCGTGGTGCAGATGGCCGTTCTGCACCGCATGCTCGCCTGAACAGTGTTGCGGCGGCCGCAGCGGAGTCACAACGTCATGATCAGCAGTCGACCGGATCCCTCGATCGCCGTGCGCGCATTGAAGAGCGCCGCCCCGTACATCCGCATGTACAAGGGCAAGGTGTTCGTCATCAAGGCCGGCGGCGCGGTGTTTGCCGACCACGAGTCGACACGCGCGCTGATCGAACAGGTTGCGGTCCTGCACCAGGTGGGGATCAAGACCGTGCTGGTGCATGGCGGCGGCCCGCAGCTCGATCGCGTGCAGGCGGCGCTCGGCATCGAGACTCGCATGGTTGGCGGGCGCCGCGTGACCGATCAGCCATCGATCGACGCCACCGCGATGGTGCTGAACGGCCTGATCAACACGCGGATTCTGGCAATTTGCCGCGAGCTCGCGATCGAGGCGATCGGCATCAGCGGCGTCGCCGCGGGCCTGATTCGCGCGCGCAGACGCCCGCCGGTGCCACTCGCCGAGGGCTCCGCCGAGACCATCGACTACGGCTTCGTCGGCGATATCGATGCGGTGGACACCGCGGCGATCGACAAGCTGCTCGACGGCGGCCTGATGCCCGTCGTGAGTCCCTTGTCCGCGGACTCGCGCGGCACGCTGCTCAACATCAACGCCGACACGGTGGCCGCGGCGATCGGCGCGAGCCTGTCGGCCGAGAAGCTGCTGCTGTGCACCGGCGCCGCGGGCATCCTCGAGCGGCTCGAGGATCCGCGTTCCTTGATCTCCTACACGGATCTGAAGGGATTGAAGCGGCTGCGCGAACAGGGCAGCCTGAACGACGGCATGCTGCCCAAGGCGGCCGCGATCGAGAGCGCGATCCGCGGCGGGGTGCGCCGGGTGCACGTAATCTCGTACCGATCACGCGACAGCCTGCTGGCGGAGATTTTCACGAACGAGGGCACGGGCACGCTGGTCGTCGCCGATCTGAATGCATTGAGCCCGGCCGAGCAGCAGATTGCGGCCGCCCAGGCGTGACCTAAGGATCAGCGGACGCGAACCATGAGCCGGCTCTGGGACAAGGGAAAACCGCTGGATGCGCGGGTGCTCGCATACACGGCGGGCGAGGATCACGCGCTCGACGATCGGCTCGTGGGCTACGACGTCGAAGCGTCGATCGCCCACGTGGAGATGCTCGCGGCGCAGGGTCTCGTCGCGGCACAGGATCTCGCCGCGATCCGCGGCGCGCTCGCCGAGATCGCCGCCGAGCACGCCCGCGGCGAGTGGCGCGTACGCTTGGAGGAAGAGGACGGCCAGAGCGCAATCGAGAATCGGCTCACCGCGCGCATCGGCGCCGCCGGCGGCCGCATCCACGCAGGCCGGTCGCGCAACGATCAGGTGCTCGCGGCGCTGCGCCTGTATCTGCGCGACGCCGCGCAAGCGCTGCGCATCGGCGCGCTGGAGGTCGCCGAGGCGCTCACGGCGCTCGCCGCGCGCGATGGCGCGATCCGCCTGCCGGGCTACAGCCACATGCAGCAGGCGATGCCCAGCACCGTTGCGCTGTGGGCCGGGGGTTTCGCCGCGGAGATACGCGACGACGCGCAGGGCCTCGCCGAGACCGCGCGGCGCGCGGGCAAGAACCCGCTGGGGTCGGCGGCCGGCTACGGCACGCCGAACCTCGCCGTGGATCGCGAGGCGACGCGGCGCCGGCTCGGCTTCCTGGAAGTCCAGGAGCCGGTGACGGCCGTGCAACTGTCGCGCGGCAAGGCCGAAGCTCACCTGCTGTTCGAGATCACCCTGCTCACCCAGGATCTCGGCCGGCTTGCCGCCGATCTGTGTCTGTATTACACCGAGGAATTCGGCTTCATCAGCCTGCCGCAGGAGTTCACGACCGGCTCGTCGATCATGCCGCAGAAGCGCAATCCGGACGTATTCGAGATCATGCGCGGGCGCAGCGCGGTCGCGCAGGCGGCGCTGAACGAAGTGCTCGGGCTGACCCAGAAGCTCGGTTCCGGCTATCACCGTGACCTGCAACTCATCAAGCCGCCGCTGTTTCGCGCGATCGACTCCTGCGCGCAGACGCTCGACATCCTGCCGAGTGCGCTCGCCGGCGTGCGGTTCCGGTCGGAACGAATCCGGCTCGACCCGTCGATCGACGCCGCCGCCGAGGCGAACGCGTTGGTCGTGACCGAGGGCATTGCGTTCCGCGAAGCGTATCGTCGGGTCGCCGCAGCGTTGAGCGGGAAGAAGAACGACGAGAAATAGGCTCCGGCGAGGCTGCGACGAACGGCTTCTCATTCATCCATAGGGCAACCGAGACACCAGGACCACGAACATGACACACGACGGATCGTTGCCGCGCGCCTGCGCGGTTTTGCTTCTCGGCTTGGCGCCGCTCGCGGGATTCGCGCAAACACCGGCCGCGCCGCCTGCGCCCGCGCCGGCTGCCAAAGCCCCGGCGATGCTGAACCCCGACCAAGCGGGCTACATCCTCGGCGTCAACTTCGGTTCCCAGATGCAACGGATCGGCATCACCAACCAGGTGTCGATCGGCGCGGTGGCCCGCGGCATCAAGGATGGACTCGCCGGCCGCAAGACCGATCCCGCCGAGCAACAGCGCCTGCAGGCATTCGTGCGTGTTGTGATGCAGGCGAGCCTCACGCGCCACGAAGCGGCGGCGCGCGCGTTCCTCGCGCGCAACGGCAGGCGACCGGGAGTCGAGACGACGGCATCGGGATTGCAGTATCGGATCCTCGCCGCGGGGGACGCGAAGGCCGCTGCGCCCGCACCGACCGACATCGTCACGGTGCATTATCGCGGCCGCCTGATCGACGGCACCGAGTTCGACAGCTCGTACAAGCGCGGCCGGCCGGCGACGTTTCCGGTCGATGCGGTGATCAAGGGCTGGCAGGAAGCGCTCGCGATGATGCGCCCGGGCGCAAGCTGGGAGCTGTTCATCCCCCCCGACCTCGGCTACGGACAAAGCCCTCGACCGGGCATTCCGCCGGGCTCGCTGCTGATCTTCGATGTCCGGCTCTTGAGCGTCAAGCGCCAACCGGCCGCAAACGGCGCACCGGCCGCACACCCCGCCTCGCCGCCGCAATCTCGATGAACGGCGGCAGCGAGGCGCGGGGCTGCCGGCGGGCCGCCTGGAAGCGGCCGGACTATACTGCGTCGATGAGAGTCCTATGCCTCGCGGCCGCGGTCGGCGTGCTGTTGTCGGGTTGCGGTCAACGGGGACCGTTGATCCTGCCGGGTCGCGGCGCGCGGCCGGTTGCCCCGCCGCGGGCATCGACCGCGCCGGCATCGACCGCGTCCGCCGCCGCGCCGGCAGCACCCGATCGCGCGGCGCCGGGCGGCGCGCGCCAACCTTGACGTCGGCTGCGCCGGTGCCCCGATGAGCGCGGGCAAGCTGCTCCTCGTCGATGGCTCCTCGTATCTCTACCGCGCCTTCCACGCGCTGCCGCCGCTCGGCAATTCCCGCGGCGAGCCGACCGGTGCCGTCCTCGGCGTCATCAACATGCTGAACAAGCTGCTCAAGGATGAGGCGCCGGAACGGATCGCGGTCGTGTTCGATGCGCCGGGTCGCACGTTTCGCGACGATCTGTTCGAGCAGTACAAGGCACATCGGCCGGCGATGCCGGAGGAGTTGCGCGCGCAGGTCCAGCCGCTGCTCGATGTGGTGACCGCGCTGGGGCTGCCGCTGCTGCGCATCCCCGGCGTCGAGGCCGATGACGTGATCGGCACGCTCGCCAAGCGCGGTGCCGCGGCCGGCTTCACCGTGTTGATCTCGACCGGCGACAAGGACATGGCACAACTCGTCGGTCCCGGCATCGGACTCGTCAATACGATGAGCAACACGCGTCTCGACCGCGAGGGTGTCAAGGCAAAGTTCGACGTCTTTCCCGAACAGATCGTCGATTACCTCGCACTCGTCGGCGATAGTTCCGACAACATTCCTGGCGTCACGGGCGTCGGACCGAAGACGGCCGCGAAGTGGCTGAACCGATACCAGACGCTCGAAGCGATCGTCGCACACGCGGCCGAGATCCCGGGGAAGGTCGGCGAGAACCTGCGCGGGGAACTGGCGACTCTGGAGTTGTCGCGCCGGCTCGCGACGATCGTGACCGACGTGCCGCTCGACGTCGAGCCAGCGGACTTGCGCGGCTCGCCGGAGAACTTGCAGGCGCTGCGCGCCCTGTACGCACGACTCGAGCTTCGTCTGCTGCTCAAATCCCTGGAAGCTACGGCGCCCGGCGCCGGTCCGGCGACGGTCGAGTCGCTCGCGGGCGCCGCGCCCGGTGCCGCACCGGGCGCGCCAGCGCATCCCGTCTCGCGCGCGGCGCCCGCAGCGGCGGCGCCGCCGGCGGGGCCTGCCGTGGCGACGCGGCATTACGCGATGATCACCGAACAGCCGGCACTCGCGGCCTGGCTGTCGATCCTCGCCGCGGCGCCGCTCGTATCGTTCGACACCGAGACGGACAGCTTGAACTACATGCGCGCGCGCATCGTCGGTCTATCGTTCGCGGTGACGGCCGGTGAAGCGGCCTACGTCCCGTTGGCGCATGATCATGTCGGGGCTGCGCAGCAACTCGATCGCGACGCCGTGCTCGCCGCGCTGCGGCCGTGGCTCGAGGACCCCGCGCGATTCAAGCTCGGTCACCACTTGAAGTACGACATGCACGTCTTGGCGAACCACGGCATTGCACTCGCCGGCCACCGGTACGACACGATGCTCGAGTCCTACGTGCTGAACAGCACCGCGAACCGGCACGACATGGACTCGGTCGCCGAGCAATACCTGGGCATCAGGACCATCCACTACGAGGACGTTGCCGGCAAGGGGGCCAAACAGTTGGCGTTCAGCCAGGTCGAGGTCGCCCGGGCGACCGAGTATGCGGCGCAAGACGCGGACGTCACGCTGCAATTGCATCGCGCTTTGTGGCCGCGCATCGAGGCGCAGCCGCTTCTGCAGTCCCTCTACGAGACGATCGAGCAGCCGCTCGTCGCGGTGCTCTATCGAATGGAGCGAACCGGTGTGCTGGTGGATCGCGACCGCTTGCAGGCGCAGAGCGCGGAACTCGCCGCGCGCATGTGCGAGCTGCAGACCGAGGCGCACCGGGAGGCCGGGGGCGAGTTCAACCTGGACTCGCCGAAGCAGTTGCAGGAAATCCTGTTCGGCAAGCTGGGAATTCCGGTGCAGCGCAAGACGCCGACCGGCCAGCCGTCCACGGCCGAGGACGTTCTGGAAGAACTCGCTGTGGAGCACGCCCTGCCGCGGTTGATCCTCGATTACCGCGGCGTTGCCAAACTCAAATCGACCTACACGGACAAATTGCCGGATCAGATCGAACCGTCCACCGGGCGGATTCACACGTCCTACCATCAAGCGGTCGCTGCGACCGGGCGTCTGTCGTCGTCGGATCCGAACCTGCAAAACATCCCCGTCCGCACGCCGGAGGGGCGCCGGATCCGCCAGGCATTCGTCGCGCCGGCGGGTCATGTGCTCCTCGCCGCCGATTATTCGCAGATCGAGCTGCGGATCATGGCCCACCTCTCCGGCGACGACGCCCTGCTGCGCGCCTTCGCGGCGGACCGCGACGTTCATCGCGCGACCGCCTCCGAAGTGTTCGGCCTGCCGGAGGAAGCCGTGACGGCCGATCAGCGCCGGTCGGCAAAGGCGATCAATTTCGGATTGATCTATGGCATGTCCGCATTCGGCCTTGCTCGCCAGATCGGCATCGGCCGCGCGCAGGCGCAGCAATACGTCGACCGATACTTCGAGCGCTATCCGGGCGTGAAGCGCTACATGGAGGAAACGCGCGCCCAGGCTCGCGAAAACGGCTTCGTCGAAACCGTGTTCGGCCGGCGGCTGTATCTGCCCGAGATCCGCTCGCGCGACGCGGCCCGACGGCAGTATGCGGAACGCAGTGCGATCAATGCGCCGATGCAGGGGACCGCCGCCGACATCATCAAGCGCGCGATGATCGACGTCGATGGGTGGATCCGGCGCGAAGGAGTGCGAGCCCGCCTGATCATGCAGGTGCACGACGAACTCGTGCTCGAAGTCGCCGCCGACGCGGCGGGTGCGGTCGCCCGAGAGTTGCGCGAGCGGATGGCGCGAAGTGCCGAACTCAAGGTTGCGCTGAAGGTCGACGTCGGCGCAGGCGGAAACTGGGACGAGGCGCACTGAATACCGCCGCGAGCGCTCGCCGGCGGCAAATATTCAGCAATTTTAGAGACTTATGGCCCGACAAGATAATTTCCCGGGGCCCTGGAACTTTCGCCGGACGACCCCATCTAAATCACCGAGCGACACAATCGCTCCCCGCTCTTCTCCCTGAGCGGGCAAACCCGGTCTGTCATCCCCATGCCGGGTTGGTCTGCCCCGATGGCCGCTTCCAAGCAACCATCGGGGCTTTTTTTTACGCCTTCAAAAGCCATTCGTTCATCACGGCGCGTGCCTCGTCGAGACCCTGACGGGCGTGCGCGGAAAATAACTGCACGGTGACCGCCGTGTCGACGCAGGCCGCCTGGGTCTGACGTAACACGCTGATCGAGTCCTGGCGATTCAACTTGTCCGCCTTGCTCAGCAGCACGTGCGCGGTGCGGCCCTTCGCGAGCGCCCATTCGAGCATCGCGACATCCTGTTCGCCGAGTCCGCGCCGACTGTCGACGATCAACACCAATCCGACGAGCGACTCGCGCGTCGCGAAATAGTGTTGCATCAATGCCAACCAACGCTCCCGCACCGCGGCCGGTGCTTTCGCGAAGCCGTAGCCCGGCAGATCCACCAAGCGTCGTTCGGGTTCGATCTCGAAGAAATTGATCAGCTGCGTGCGGCCCGGCGTACGACTGACGCGCGCCAGTGCCGTGCGCTGCGTGAGCACGTTGATCGCGGTGGATTTGCCGGCGTTCGAGCGGCCTGCGAACGCCGCTTCGCGACCACTATCCTCGACGAACTGGCGAGCGCTTGCCGCACTTGTCAGGAATTTCACATTCCGATAGGTCGACATGGCCGCCCGTTGCACGTAAATTATTGACCCTAGTGTACAATTTGGCGTCGAATTCGGTTCAGCCAAGATTATGGGGTAGAGCGCGATCATGAAGCGATTTTTGATTCTGGCGGCGGCGATCAGCGGCGCAATCCTCAGCGCTACGGCCGTTGCGGATGGCAACGCCCAGCTGGGCGCGGCGAAAGCCGTCGTCTGTCGCGCGTGCCATGGGGCCAACGGCAACAGCCTCAATCCTCAGTGGCCGAGCCTCGCCGGCATCGGTGCCGGGTACATCGCTGAACAACTGCAGAACTTCAAGAGCGGCAAACGGCAGAATCCGATCATGGCGGCGAACGTCGCGACGCTCACGCCGCAGGACATGGCAAATCTCGGAGCGTATTTCGACAGCTTGCCCAATACCGGACTCTTGGCCGACCCGACGTACTGGCAGGCCGGCGAGAAGCTGTACCGTGGCGGCGACCCATCGAGCGGCGTTCCGGCGTGCATGGGCTGTCACGGTCCGATGGCGGCCGGCAATGAACCCGGCAAGATCCCGGCGCTGCGCGGACAACATGCCACCTACGTGATCACGCAGCTGCAGGCATACGCGTCCGGCGCGCGGACGACCGGACCCAACGACATCATGCAGACCATCGCCAAGCGGCTGACCGCCGACGACATGCGCAACGTCGCTTCCTACCTAAAGGGGATACGCTGATGATTCGCTCGACCCGCCTCGCGTTGCTGCTCGGTCTCGGCATGCTCGTCGCCGCGTGTGCGAAACACCCAACGGCCGGCGCCGCGAACCCGGCGGCATCGGCTGCCGCGGCGGCAACACCGGCATCGTCGGCGATGACGATCGGGCCGGCGACACTCAAGCAGTTGAATGAAGAAAGGTCCGAGACGATCGATAAGTCCAAGGGCGACACGGGTGCCCACAACCCGCTGTATGCCGCGGTCGCCGCAGTCTCCGGGACCGCGAAGGCCGAATCCTTGGCCGGGCCGACGATGTGGCAGGAAGGCGTGAATTACACGCGCCTCGTGCCGGCGGAGCCGACGTTCGCCCCGCCCGGCAAGGTCGAGGTGCTCGAATTCTTCTGGTATGCCTGCCCGCACTGTTATGCGATCGATCCGTTGGTCCAGGCGTGGCGCAAGACCAAGGCGCCGTACATCGCCTTTTACCGGATCCCGGTCATGTGGGGGCCAAGCCATCGCGCGCTCGCCCGGCTGTATTACACGGTCGAGAGCCTCGGCAAGATCGACCAGTTGCACACCGCGATATTCAACGAGATCCACGTCAACAACGACCCGCTGACCGGCAACACCGCCGCGGACTCCGAGCGGATGCAGCTGGCATTCGTCACCAAGCACGGCATTTCCGCGCAGGCGTTCACGAACGCCTACCACTCGTTCACGGTCGAGACCGATTTGCGGCACGCCGACGAGCAGATGAACCGTTACCACATCACCGGGGTGCCGACCTTCGTGGTCAACGGCAAATTTGTCGCCGACGTCGGCACGGCCGGCGGCGAGCAGCGCTTGCTGGACCTCGTCAGCGATCTCGCCTCGATCGAACACAAGCATTGATGCGCATTGCGGTGCGGCCTGCCGCGCCGCAACCCTCCCGGTTGGCCGAATCGCGGGGTGGTTGATGGGGAAAGGGCGGCTGGTAGCGTTCAGCGACGGCGTGATCGCGATCATCATCACGATCATGGTGCTCGAGCTGAAGGCGCCGCGCGGCGCCGGGTTCGAGGCGCTGCGCGAGGTGGTGCCGACCTTGCTGAGCTACGTGCTCAGCTTCATCTACGTCGGGATCTACTGGAACAATCATCATCACATGCTGCACGCGGCGAACAGCGTCAGCGGTGCCGTGCTCTGGGCCAATCTGCACCTGCTGTTTTGGCTGTCGTTGATTCCGTTCGTCACCGCATGGATGGACGGCAATCACTTCGCGGCGGCACCGGTTGCGCTGTATGGCGGCGTTTTGCTGATGGCCGCCAGCGCCTACTACAACCTCGCCCGCTGCCTTGCGGCGGCGAACGGCCGGGATTCGATGCTCGCGACGGCGTTCGGCAAGGACACCAAGGGCCTGATGTCGATCGTGCTGTACGCCATCGGCATCGCCCTGACGTTCGTGAGCCCGTGGGCCGGGCTTGCGTTGTACGTGCTCGTCGCCGGCATCTGGATCATTCCGGATCGGCGCATCGAGGGCAGCCTGGGGGGCAGCATATAAGGAATCATTCGTGGATCCAAATAATGAACATATCCTGACGATCAACGGCGGCTCCTCGAGCATCAAGTTCGCGCTTTATCGGACCGCAGAGCCGCTGGAGCGAGGGACGTACGGGAAAATTGACCGTATCGGGTTGAGCGGGACGAATTTGACGTTCCATGATCCGACCGAGAAAGAGCAGCAGACCCGCAATCTGGCCGACGCCGATCATCCGTCGGCGGTCAGATCCCTGATGGATTGGCTCAAAGAACAGCCCGGGTTCGCCGCGCTCCGCGGCGTGGGCCACCGCGTAGTCCACGGCATGCAACACGCCGGGCCAACAGCGGTCACGCCGGCATTGCTCGACGAACTGCGCGGCATCACCCCCTACGACCCCGATCATCTGCCGTGCGAGATCGAACTCATCGAGGCGTTCCGGCAGCGGTATCCGCAGCTTCCCCAGGTGGCCTGCTTCGACACGACCTTTCACCGCAACATGCCGCGGGTCGCGAAATTGCTGCCCATTCCGCGGCGCTTCGAGGCGAAGGGGGTTCAGCGCTATGGCTTCCACGGTTTGTCCTACGCCTACCTGATGGAAGAGCTTGCGCGACTCGCCGAGACTGCGGCAACTTCCGGGCGGGTGATTCTTGCGCATCTGGGCAACGGGGCTAGCATGGCGGCCGTGCGCGACGGCAGGAGCATCGACACCAGCATGGGTTTCACGCCGGCCTCGGGATTGTCCATGAGTACCCGCTCGGGCGATTTGGACCCGGGGCTGGTCAGTTTCTTGGCGCGCACCGAGCAGACGAGCGCCGCGCAGTTTGACCACATGGTAAACCATGAGTCCGGATTGTTGGGCGTGTCGGCGATCAGTTCCGATATGCGCGACCTGCTCGCGAAGGAGGGTGCCGACGTGCGGGCCGCGGAGGCCGTGGCGCTATTTTGCTACCAGGCGAAGAAGTGGATCGGTGCCTTTGCGGCGGCGCTCGGCGGATTGGAAATACTCGTCTTCGCCGGCGGCATCGGCGAGAACGCGCCGCTCATTCGCGAGCGCATCTGCGACGGACTCGATTACCTCGGGATCGCACTCGACCGGCGGCGCAATGCGGGCAACGCACCGCTCATTTCCACGGACGCCGCTGCCGTCAAAGTCCGGGTCATCCGCACCGACGAAGAACTCATGATCGCAAGATCCGTGGTCCGCGTCCTTGATCTGGGCTCGAGCCCGCAAACCGCACGCGGATGAGACGGCGCACCGACGTCGGCTTCACAGAACGTGATCGGCGTGTTCAGCATGCAGCTGAGCTCGCTTTGCACGAATCGCCGATGCGTCCGCGTCAAGAATTGCCCGCCGTGCCCGTCGTACTACCGTGCGCTGTCGAACAGACCGTACGAGGTTGCAGCCGGTAGAACTCACTCGACCGCCTCACCAGCCAGCAGCGAGTGGGTGTCGCCCAGGACCACGGAGGATTTGCCCTGCAAAGGCAAGCCCTGGGTGGGTTGCGCCGCTCTCTGGCGGCGTGGTCGGCACGTCCATCGCCGCGAACAAGGTCCCCGGCGTGCGCGCAGGACCGATCCATGACTTTTTTTTCCCGCGCGCCGGGGCGATGGAGACGGCGCCATGCATGGCGTGTGTCGCGGGGGAAAAGTCGCTGGCCCGGTACCGGTGTTGGAATTGATGGAGACCTTGCCATGACAGCTGACCCCCTTTCGCCCGAACTGCTGCAGCGGATGGACGCCTATTGGCGTGCCGCCAACTACCTGTCGGTCGGTCAGATCTATCTGTATGACAATCCCCTGCTCAAGGTGCCGCTGAAGCTCTCGCACGTGAAGCCGCTGGTGGTCGGCCACTGGGGCACGACACCTGGTCAGAATTTCATCTACGTGCATCTGAACCGGGTCATCAGGAAGTATGACCTCGACATGTTCTACGTCGCCGGTCCCGGTCACGGCGGCCCCGCGATCGTCGGCAATGTGTACCTCGAGGGAACTTGGAGCGAGGTGTATCCGGACATCACCCAGGACGAAGCCGGGCTGAAGAAGCTCTTCAAGCAATTCTCTTTTCCGGGCGGCATCTCCAGCCATGTAGCGCCGACGACACCGGGGTCGATTCACGAGGGCGGCGAGCTCGGCTACTCGCTCAGCCACGCATTCGGCGCGGTGTTCGACAATCCCGAGCTGATCGTGGCTTGTGTGATCGGTGACGGTGAGGCGGAAACGGGCCCGTTGGCGACCGCGTGGCAGTCCACCAAATTGCTCAATGCCGTGACCGACGGCGCGGTGTTGCCGATCCTGCATCTCAATGGCTACAAGATCAGCAATCCCACCGTGTTGGCCCGCATCGAGCATGAGGAGCTCGAGCAGTTCATCCGCGGCTGCGGGTGGACGCCTTATTTCGTCGAGGGCGATGATCCACGGACGATGCACCAGCTGATGGCCGGGACGTTGGACAAGGCCATCGAGGACATCCGGCGCATCCAAGCACAAGCGCGCAGTCAGGCCGGCGTGCCTCGAGCTCGCTGGCCCATGATCGTGCTGCGCTCACCCAAGGGCTGGACCGGGCCGAAAATCGTCGATGGCCTGCCGGTGGAGGGCACCTTCCGGGCCCACCAGGTGCCGCTGGTGGTGGATTCTGAGCACCCCGAGCATGTCCAGCAGCTCGAGACCTGGATGAAGAGCTACAAGGCCGAGGAGCTGTTTGATCCGCAGGGCCGGCTGAGGCCCGAGCTCGCCGAGCTGGCGCCTGCGGGCGAGCGGCGCATGGGCGCCAATCCCCACACCAACGGCGGCGCGCTGCTGCGCGATCTGCGCATGCCGGACTTCCGCACCCACGCAGTGCACGTGCCTTCACCGGGCGCGCTCGATGCGCAGGATACGCTGGTGCTCGGCCGGTTCCTGCGTGACGTGGTCAAGCTGAACGGTGCGCAGCGCAATTTCCGCATCTTCGGGCCTGACGAAACTCTCTCGAATCTTCTCGGCGCCGTGTTTGAGGTCACGAACCGCCAGTGGGACGCCCGCGAGGTCAGGAACGATGAATTTCTCGCGCCCGCAGGACGCGTACTGGATTCCATGCTCAGCGAACACCAGTGCGAAGGCTGGCTGGAAGGGTACCTGCTCACGGGGCGCCATGGCCTCTTCAACAGCTACGAGGCCTTCATCCGCATCGTCGATTCGATGTTCAGCCAGCATGCCAAGTGGCTGAAAGTCACCTCCGAGCTGCCCTGGCGGCGCAAGATCGCCTCGCTGAACTATCTACTCGCCTCGCACGTCTGGCAGCAGGATCACAACGGCTTCACGCACCAGGATCCTGGCTTCCTCGACCACGTCATCAGCAAGAAGTCCGATATCGTGCGGGTCTATCTGCCACCAGACGCCAACTGCCTGCTGTCGGTGTTCGATCACTGCCTGCGCAGCCGGCACTACGTGAACGTGGTGGTTGCCGGCAAGCACGCGTTGCCGCAGTGGTTGACCATGGAGGCAGCGGTCGTGCACTGCACGGAAGGCATCGGCATCTGGCAATGGGCGAGCAACGACCAAGGCAGCGAGCCGGATGTGGTCCTGGCCTGTTGCGGCGATACGCCAACGCTGGAGATCCTGGCCGCGGTTTCCATCCTGCGAGAGCATCTCCCGGATATGAAGATCCGGGTGGTGAACGTAGTCGATTTGATGAAGCTGCAATCGAGCTCCGAGCACCCGCACGGGCTCAACGATTGGGACTACGACTCGCTCTTCACCCGCGACAAGCACATCGTCTTCGGCTTTCATGGCTATCCCTGGCTCGTGCATCGCCTGACCTATCGCCGCGCGAACCAGAACCTGCACGTCCGCGGCTACAAGGAGGAGGGCACGATCACGACCGCCTTCGACATGCGCGTGCAGAACGATCTGGACCGCTTTCACCTGGTGATCGACGTCATCGATCGGCTGCCGCAGCTGGGCACGAAGGGCGCCTATCTGAAGCAAGGCATGCAGGACAAGCTGATCGAGCACAAGCAGTACATCGACCAGCACGGCCAGGACCTGCCGGAAATCCGCAACTGGAGGTGGAGTGCAATTCAACCGAATGCCTCCTCCCCGCGCCGGGTGAAGCCCGGCGCGTAGATCAAGGTCATCCAGCATGACGCCACCCACCGTACTGCTCAAAGCATCGGCGTCGAAGCCCGGGCCAAAGGACGAGCTGATAACACTGCCCATGCTCGAGCTCGAGGAGCGGTTGGAGTCATCACCGAGCGGCCTGACCCAGGCCGAGGCGGCAAAGCGGCTGACCCAATATGGGCCCAACGAGATCGAGGAAAAGAAGGCCAACCCGCTGTTGAAATTCCTCAGCTATTTCTGGGGTCCGATCCCCTGGATGATCGAGGCGGCGGTGATCTTGTCTGGAGCGGTGCGGCACTGGCCGGACTTCGGCATCATCCTCTTCCTGCTCATGGCCAATGCGGTGGTGGGATTCTCGGAAGAACGCCAAGCCGGCAACGCCGTCGCCGCACTGAAGGCGAAGCTTGCGATCACTGCGCGGGCGAGACGGGATGGGCAATGGATCACCCCGGCGGCGCGCGAGCTGGTGCCGGGGGACGTCATTCGCTTGCGCCTGGGCGACATCGTGCCGGCGGATGCGCGCCTATTGGCTGGCGACTCACTCGAGGTGGACCAGTCCGCACTGACGGGCGAATCGCTGCCGGCGACGCGCGCTTGCGGCGAGGCGGTGTACTCCGGTTCGATCGTGCGCCGCGGGGAAATGAACGCATTGGTGTATGCCACCGGCATCCACACCTATTTCGGCCGCACGGCGCTTCTGGTGCAGGAGGCACACACCGTCAGCCACTTCCAACGAGCGCTGTTGAAGATCGGCAATTACCTGATAATTCTCGCGGTAGTGCTGGTCGGGGCGATCATCGCCGTTGCGACCTTCCGTGGCGATCCACTCCTGACCACGCTGCAGTTCGCGCTGGTGCTGATCGTCGCGGCGATTCCCGTGGCGATGCCGGCGGTGCTGTCGGTGACCATGGCGACCGGTGCGCGCCGCCTTGCCGGCAAGAAGGCGATTGTCAGCAAGTTGGTGGCCATCGAGGAACTGGCGGGAGTGGACGTGCTGTGTGCGGACAAGACCGGCACGCTGACGCAGAACAAGCTGACGCTCGGCGATCCGTTCGGGGTCGACGGCATTTCACCGGAACAGATCATCCGCTATGGCGCGCTCGCGTCCCGGGCGGACAATAGCGACACCATCGATCTGGCCATTCTGGACGGCGTGAAGGACAAAGACTCGCTCAAAGATTACGAGCTGGTGCATTTCCAGCCCTTCGATCCCATCCATAAGTGCACCGAGGCCACCATCAAAACCAGGGATGGCCGGACGTTCAAGGTGACCAAGGGCGCGCCGCAGGTGATCGTGGCGCTCGCTGCGAACGCGAGCCGGGTGCGCTCGACCGTCGAGACGGCGGTCAACGACTTCGCCGCGCGCGGCTTTCGCTCCCTTGGTGTGGCGCGGGCCGAGGGTGATGGGCCGTGGCAGTTCGTCGGCGTGCTGCCGCTGTTCGACCCGCCCCGCGACGACGCCGAGATCACCGTAGCGACCGCGCTGGCATTGGGTGTCAAGATCAAGATGGTCACGGGCGATGCCCTCGCCATCGCCAGGGAAACCGCCGGCAGGCTGGGCATGGGCGTGAACATTCTCGACGCCGGCGGCCTGGGCGAGGTCCGGCGTGATGAGACGTCGGCGGTTGCCGACTCCATAGAGCGCGCCGACGGCTTCGCCCAGGTGTTCCCCGAACATAAGTTTCACATCGTGGAGGTGTTGCAGAAGCGCGGGCATATCGTCGCCATGACGGGCGACGGGGTGAATGACGCCCCGGCGCTCAAGCAAGCCGACTGCGGCATCGCGGTGTGCGGCGCGACCGACGCGGCACGCGCCGCAGCTTCCATCGTACTGACGACACCGGGTTTGTCGGTGATCATCGATGCGATCAAGGAGAGCCGCGAGATCTTCCAGCGGATGAACAGCTATGCGATCTACCGGATCGCCGAGACGTTGCGAGTGCTGCTGTTCATCACGCTGGCGATCCTGATCTTCAACTTCTACCCGCTGACGGCGGTGATGATCGTGATGCTGGCGCTGCTCAATGACGGCGCCATCCTCTCCATTGCCTACGACAATGTCCGTTACCAGAACGAACCTGAGGCCTGGAACATGCCACTGGTGCTCGGGATCGCCACGGTACTGGGTATCGTCGGTCCGATCGCCTCATTCGGTCTGTTTTACGTCGGCGACCGCGCCTTTCATCTGGATGGGGGGCATCGCCAAACACTGGCGTATCTGATGCTGTCGGTAGCGGGACATTTGACGATTTTCCAGACCCGCACCCGCGGCCCGTTCTGGTCCATTCGTCCCGCGCCAGTGCTATGGATGGCGGTGCTCGGCACGCAACTCCTGGCGACGTTGATCGCCGTGTACGGATTTCTCATGACGCCCATCGGCTGGGGCTGGGCTGCGTTCGTCTGGGGCTACGCCCTCGTCTGGTTCTTCGCGACTGACCCGGTGAAGCTGCTGGCGTATCGCATTCTCGATCCGCCGAAGGCCGGCGCCAAGTCTGCCGCCTGGCTGCAGACTCAAGCGGTCGGCAGGACGCCGCCCGAGGGCACGCCAATCGCCCCCGCCACCGTGCACCCGGCGCCTGAGGGGTTACCGCAGCTCCTGGGAATCCGAGGAATCAGGCCGACTGATGCGCCGACCCAGCCGATTTCAAAGGAAACCCTTTAAAGCGGGATTTTCGAAGCGACCTGCGCGCAAATCAGTCCCTGGGGCTACGTCTTGCGTTTCCTCATTCTGACTGGGTCTCGTGCCAAACGAGGCCCGGTAGGACGGGCGTACCTTGCTCACGCACCGCATCGAGGCGCGCAGGATCGAGGCCGAGCGCACGCAGAATGGTCGGCGCGACCTGGGTGGTCATCACCGGTGCATGCAGGCGCCGGCCCGGTGCGGCGAGCATCGGCCCGCTGAGCAGCAAGGCGACGTGGCGGTCATCAGCGAGAAAGCCGCCATGTTCGGCGCGCTTGACGGCGCCGGGTTTGGCGTAGATCACGCCATCCTCGGGAATGACGATCAAGTCCGGCGCACGGCTGTCGCCGGCGGGCGCCGGGAATCGCAGCGCGAGACGTGCGCCCCAGAGCACTCGCTGGATGCCGAGCGGCGCACGCTCGGCATCCAGCGAGTGCGCAATCCGCGCGGCCGCCGAGGCGCGATGCAGCCAAACCAGCGCGCCCTGGTCGGCGGTCAGTTGCGCCAGTTCGCCCGGTGCGGCACGCTCAATCGCCTCGCGCAAGGCGATGGCGGGGATATGCCGCACGCGCGACGGGTCGATCGGCCCGTTGCCGTGCTTCGCGGTAAGAATGATCAGGGTCGATGCGGCAAGTCCGTGTGCGGCGAGCGCTGCACGTGCTTCGTGCAGCAACGCGTCCACGTGGTGCAACGCATTCTCGAGCGGCGCCGACGGCGCGCCGTCGGCGCTGAGGTAGCCGGCCACTTTTTGGGCGACGTTGACCTCCTGTATGTTCAGGCCGAACACCGCAGGGACCGGTGCCGGCGTTCGCCCGTCGTGGCGCAAACCGGCGATCTCGTGCAGCACGGCTTCCATCTTGTGGGCGTCATAGGCCTCGGTGCGCACAATCGACCCGGTAATGCCGCGGCCGGCCGCCGACGCGAGATCCTCGCCGTTCGCGCCGATCTCGGGAGTGTACAGATCCTCGACACCATCGCCGTGCGGACCCTGGATGATGTCGTACGCCGGATGCTTGTCGGCCCACGCCGTGCCGCCGCCCGCTTGGCGCACCACGTCGAACACGGTATTCACCCGTAGATACTGCCATGGCCGGACCGGCGCGCAGCCCCTTGCCGGATCGCGCGGTAGCTTCCCTGGATCGATGCTGCCGCCGCCGGCTCGGTCGATGCTCTCATTCCAAGCGACGCGCGCGCCGCGGGCAATGCAAGGTCCGGTGGGCGGCGCGAAGCGCCGGTCCCAAGTCACATCGTAGTACACGCCGGTGACGGCCGGCGTGCCGCCGGTCAGCAGCGCAAGCAAGCCGGGGAAGGAGTCGGCGGGCGCCGGCGTGCGCGCGTCCGTGTAGCTGACGCCCGCCGCCTGCAGATGCCCCAGTGCGGAGCGCGGATGATCCGCGACATACCGGGCGAGGTCCACCGCGTGCAGCCCATCGACGCTGATCAGGAGTACGTGGCGCGCGGGCGGCGGTAGGGTGGCGAACGCGCGTGCGCAAGGCAATGCGAAAATCAGGGCGGCGAAAATGCGTGACGCTTGGCGGATCATCGGTCGCGTTCAAGCTCGCCTAAACCCGCCTCCGTGCCACGCGAACGCGCGGCACGGAGGCGCAGGGTGGGCTCGCACTGGGGGGAATATCTCAAAAGTTCATCGAGATCGTCGCGTAGACCGCGCGCGGCGCACCCGGGTAGGCCAGCACGTATCCGCCGGCCTGCGTGCCGTAGAGGTCGTTACCACCTGCCGCAGCCAGGTATCCAAACGTGTTGTACTGGCGGTTGAGCACATTCAGGACCTCGATTTTCAGCTTCACCGCCTTGACGGCGTCCCCGTACCAGGACGAGGGCAGCGTCGCCGCGAGCGCGAGGTTCAGCACCCCGTAGGAGGGCAGGTACTGATTGCTCGGCGCGCTCGCATTGTTGTCCCACATCGCCTGTTTACCCACGTACTGGTACCACGCGCGCGGCTTGAGCGCGATGCCGCCGGGGATGCTGTGAGTCCAGTAAGCGCCGATGTTGAACGTACTCTTCGGTACATCGGAAACCGGCAGGTCGTTGTACGCCACACCGTTATTGTAGTTGTTGAAGTACGCGCTCTCGACGTTCAGGTTGGTGAACATCTTGAGGGTGCCGAGGTTCGCCTCGGCCGAAAGATTGACGCCGTGGTACAGCGAATCACCCGTTGCGAGCGAGCAGTTGACCGAACTCGAGGTGGTGCAACTGCTGATGAACTGATTGCTGAAATGCAGGCGGTAGTAGTTGACGTTGAGCAGTACCTTGCTGAATGCGCCCACCTCAGGCCAGAACAGCTTGCTGCCGGCCTGCCACTCGAGGCCTTTCTCGAGGAGGTCGCCGGTGGGCAACTGTTTCTGGTACAGGCCGCCGCCGCCGCCAACCGGGGGGAGGCGATAGGCGGTCGCCCAGTTGCCGTATATCGCCAGCCAGTGCAGCGGCTGGTAGCGGACGGTGAGGGAGGGTTCGAGCTTATTGAAATGCGTGCTGGTCGCCGGAAGCACGCCGTGATCTTGGCTGCTAAAGCCGGGTGAAACCGTGCCAGCGGGCGCCGTGGCGAGGAGCTCGGCATAGGGAGCCTCCACGGCGCCCTCGGGGTAGTAGTTCGTGTCGAAGGCCACGGCACGGATGCCCGGGGTGATGGTCAGGCTCGCGACCGGCGTGATGGCATCCTGCACGAAGGCCGCCAGATTGGTCATATACCAGAAGTTGTTGCGGTAGCCACCGTCAGGGAACGCGGGCGAGCCGCAGAATTGGTTGCCAGGCTGGATCGTGACCCCATAGCCACTCAGCGCTGTGGTGCCGTTATAGGTGTAGCAGTCCGCCGGGTTATAGAAATGCTGCAGCGTGTTGTACACAGTGTTGGTGAAGTAGCCGCCCACACTGAACTGGTTGTACGGCAGATAGACATCACTCCAGATCTTGTCGCCATAGTCGTGCGAGGACGGATCGTTCCACTCGTCGAGGTTGGTGGGGGCGCCGAGGGAGGCGGTGTAGTTGTTGTAATGCAGGTGCAAGCGATTGCCCTGCCGGTACCACACCTGGTTGTGTAGCGTCACGTACTGGTCGAGCCGCAGGTTCTGCCGGGCGTAGACGAGCCAGACGCGGTTGAAGTCGTTCTTCCTCCAGACTTGCTCGTTGACGGCACTGTAGTATCCGGAGGTCTGCTGGCTGAATGTGGGGCCGGGTTGACCCAATCCGTTGACGCTCAGACCGGCGACCGGACTCGTTGGGATCAGCGTGGGACGCCAGCCGTGGCCGTCGGCGAGGTAGGCGCCGAAGCTCACATTGCCGGCGCTGAACACCTTGCGCGTCTTGAAGAATCCGGCGAAGTTGCGGGTCGGCCAAGCGTAGCCGTCGGGGGAGGTGCGGAAGCTGTTCGAGCGGCCGGCGCCGCCGGCGAGCACGGTTTCCCAGCCGTGGAACTTGCCGGTCTGCAGGATGAGGTCGGCATTCTCGGTGCTGAAACTGCCGCCGGTGAGCTGTACTTTGCCGCCGGCCTGGTTCGAGGGTTCGATCGGCACGAAGTTGATGCCGCCGCCGATGTTGTTGTACCAGCGGTCTCTCGGGTCCCCTGGACCGTAGGTGATGCGCGCGCCCTGCAGGAGGGCGGTCTGTGGAATCTCCGGTGTCTCCCACAGCCCGGTCAGGGGGTTGGACATCGGTATGCCGTCGAAGCTGACCGCGAAGCCGCCGTTGTCGACCGCTCCCGGAGAGGCACCGGCCCAGCCCTGGCTGATCCCGTTGATACTGATCGACGCCTTGGTGCCGCCGGTTTGGCCGTAGCCTGAGACGCTGATGCCGGGCGCGAACGACAGGGCCTGCGCCGCGCCGCCGACCACGCCGGCGGACTTCAACTGCTGGCGGTCGAGGGCCTTGTCGCCGTACGCGGACTGGTAGATCGAGATCCGCCTGAGGCTCTTCAGCTGCTCTTTCTTACCGGTGACAATGACCTCCTGCAGCGTGTCGTTTCCAGACAGGGACGCCTGCGAAGACGCGGATGCCGGCGCGGCATGAGCGGCCGATGCGGCGAGAGCGACGGCGACCGCGGTCGCGATGCTGGAGAGGTGCGAGACGCTGCGGCAGACGAGTCGGGTCACGGGGCGGTTCCTCGGTTGTTTTATAGGGTTGCGCGTCGTAAACCGCGCACCGAAGGCCCGCAAGATAAGTGTTCGAAATGACGTTCCCGTTGCCGATTTGTTTCAGTATTGTGTCAAGTGCGGCATCGATGTAGAGGCTGTACCGGGATGGCACGACGCGCGTGGTGTTCGAGCCTGAGGATTTTCTCGCGGCTGCACTGCCTACGCGCCGGCAGCCGTGTCGAGAGCGAACAGATCGTTGAGAAGTAAGTCTGGTGATGCATGCGGCTCGTGCCGCTAATCGCGCGACCCGCAACGGCGATGCCTGCGAGAGGGGTGCGATGCGCAGGCTCGCGCTTGCCGGCCGTGGCCGACGGCGATCGATGCGTCGCGCCGCACGGCGTGCGGCGCGACGTGTACGTGGCGCGCCCGGCGCGATTCGAACGCGCGACCCTTGGCTTCGGAGGCCAATACTCTATCCAGCTGAGCTACGGGCGCAGTTAGTGCGGGTCGCGATAGTACTCGGGGAGAACGAGCTGCGTCCACTGCCTCCCCCAACCGGGCCAACAGATGGCGACGGAAGTGCCGATGAACATCACCGCCGAGAGCAGAATGTTCACGAGCAGGGCGGGATCTCAGCCGCTGGAACGGGCGATGTCAGGAAGTCTGTGATTAGGCCGCTTTGGAACTGCCTTGTGGCTTGGCTTCCCGTATCTCGAGCAGTTCATCGAAAAGAACACGGTAATGCACGACCGCCTTGCGCAATTCCTCCGTATTGGCTTCGCCGCGTTGATCGCGTACCGCGATCGCTTGCGCCGCCCGATAGTTTTCCACCACGCCGGGGTGATCGACCGAGATGTCGGCCGATCGGTGCTCAAAGTCACCCACCGGGTAGCCGCGCGCCAGCATCAATTCACGAACCAACTGATCCGCCTGGGCAACGACCCCTTTGGGGTTGTCGACGAACCGGCCCTGCAAAGCGCTCCATGCCTGACTGAACCTCGCCGCCTCGGATGGCGTCAATGGTTTGATGGTGAGGTGATCGACGCGCTTTTCCCGCGCCTCGAGTTCCGATTCGCCCTTTCCGCGGCCGCCGAGCGCATCGACCGTTCGGCTGTATTCGGGGCCAAAGCGCTGCTGCAGCTTCTGGGATCGCTGCTTCTTCCTCTGCGACATGAGCCACGCCGCCGCTACCAGCAACGCAACGACCAGAATTGTCCCGAGCACTATCCAGGATGTGTGTATGGTGTCCATGTGCAATCTCCTGTTGCGGTTGGTTCGGGCTCGGTCGAATGCGGGACGACGCCAG
>Ga0307374_10001000_pt1 | contig 53136 bp, 48 predicted proteins | sample OX3MG_FD_202532 | JGI IMG/M metagenome (GOLD analysis project Ga0307374, IMG submission 202532) | Soil microbial communities from Risofladan, Vaasa, Finland - OX-3 | ecosystem: Environmental > Terrestrial > Soil > Coastal area > Acid sulfate soil | place: Finland: Risofladan, Vaasa | collected...
CCGGCTGCGCTCCTACCTCGACACCGCCCGCAAACAAGGCCAACCAGCTCTGGCCGTCCTACGCATGCTCCACGACAGTGGGCCCTGGATCCCCGCCATCGCCTGAGCGGGCGGCTGAGTAGTTACAAGAAGCGATCGGTCGGCCCGATATCCAGGTGCAGAGCGAGTTGCTTCATGTGCTCGAGGAGGATGCCGCCGTGGCTGTGCACGATCGGCTTTGGAAGCCCGGTGGTCCCCGAGGAATAGAGGATCCAAAGGGGCGCGTCAAAAGGCATCGATTCGAAAGCAATTGAGGCTGGCGAGGTAAGCAAATCAGCCCACGTGGTGGCGCCCGGCAGGGCCGCATTGGCGTCCGGGTAGGGTAGCAGTACCGTGGCCTGCAACGACGGCAGCTCGTCGCAAAGCGCTTGGATCCGGTCGAGGATCGTGAATGACCGGCCGCCGTATCGGTACCCGTCCACGGCGATCAGGATCGTTGGCTGGATCTGCGCGAAGCGGTCGACCACCGCTCGCGGGCCGAAGTCTGGGGAGCACGATGACCAGATGGCACCTATGGCGGTGGTCGCGATCATGGCGATTAGGGCTTCCGGGCAGTTGGGTAGCAACCCGGCGACCCGGTCTCCGGGGCATACGCCCTGAGCTCGCAACCAACCCGCCACCGCGGCCACCTCATCGCGAAGCTCCCGCCGTGATAGCTCCCGGTTCAGGCCGTCTTCGCGCGCAAAGATCACCGCGAGGTCGCCGGGGGCGTCCGCACCCGGGGGGAAGAGGAGATGCTCGGCATAGTTCAGGCGAGCACCGGGAAACCATCGAGCGCCGGGCATCGTTCGATCGGTTAGCGCTGATCCGGGTTCGGTATGCCACCGTACTCGAGCCCACTCGGCGAATGACGACCAGAATTGTTCGAGGTCGCCGACCGACCAACGCCAAACATCCTCATACTCCGCGGTATGCACGCCGTGTCGGTCGGCGAGCCACCGCATGAAGTCTGTGATCCGAGCCTCTCGCCGTCTTTGCGCCGGCGGAGCCCACAGTTCATCCCCCCGCTGCACGCTCACTGCTGGCCGCCTCGATCACAGGTCACTAGTCAACGTGGACGTTGATAACTGACTGTAGCAGGGTCCGTCTCCAGAGAGGCGGCGCAGTGGACGCTGTCGTCACCAACCGTCAGGGATCTGCCGGAAGGCTCACGATCAACCGCTCGGAACCTTCCGGAAGCGAGGGTTGGCCTTGGCCGTACATGATCACCATCCCGCTGCTCAACTCAATCCCAGCAAAAATGGCGCTCCAGATGATGCTCACGGGCAAGCGACTTGGGGCGGACGAGGCGTTGCACGCAGGGCTCGTTACAGAGGTGTCGCCGCACGCCGAATTGGGAAAGGCCGTGCAACGATTGCTTGAAGAACTGACCGCAGCCTCGCCCCAAGCAGTGGCGCTCGCTCGGGCTGCCTTCTCTGGCCACCTTGCACCAAAATCTCGAGTGTCGCCTGCAGATGCTGCAGGCCATGTTGACTGTATTGCTCAAGACGTCTGACGACCGACTAGACACCGATGGTGCCGATGGGAGGGCAGATGATGGAGGTCAGTAGGATCTGGGCAGTCTCAACTCCCGTTCAGCGATGTAATTCAGAATCTGCTCCTCACTGACAGGGGCGATCCGCAGCAAGCGGGACTCGCGAAAGAAGCGCTCTACCTGGAATTCGACGGCGTACCCCATGCCGCCGTGGGTCTGAAGGGCTCGATCACAGGCAAAAAACGCCGCCCGTCCGGCCAGAAACTTGGCGGTATTTGCTTCGGCCGCACAGGATGCCCCCTTGTCATAGAGGCGCGCCGCCACCCGGACCATCGCCCCAGCCGAGAGCAGTTGCATGTGGGCATCGGCCAATGGATGCTGGATTCCCTGGTTCTGCCCGATCGGACGGTTGAAGACCACCCGATCTCTCGCGTAGCTGCTCGCTCTTGCGAGAGCCGCCCGGCCCAAGCCCACGGCCTCTGCCGCGACCAGGATACGTTCAGGGTTAAGGCCGTCGAGCAGATGGTAGAAGCCCTTCCCGACTTCACCGACAAGATTCTCACTTGGAACAGGGAGGCCGTCGAACACAACTTCGCAGCTCGCGACGGCGTTACGACCCATCTTGTCGATAGGCCGTATTTGCACGTAATTCGGATCAAGATCTACGACGAACAGTGACAACCCGTCGATCGGCCGTGGGGTTTCACCGATCCCGCTCGTCCGCGCGAGCACCAAGGCCGCCGAAGACTCCAGCCCCTTCGTCATCCAGACCTTTCTGCCGCGAATCAGCCAGCCGTCCGTAGTGCGTTCCGCCCGGGTCGAAATGCGCCCAGTGTCGCTACCCGCATCTGGTTCGGTGATGCTGAAAGAGACGTGGATCTCTCCGGCTGCCACCCGAGGGAGGTACTTCTTTTGAAGCGCGGGACTTCCCCAACGCACAACAGGATGGAAGCCGAACATGGACAGGTGAATCGCGGAGCACCCATTGATCCCGGCACCGCTCGCCGCAATAGCCTGCAGCGCCAAGGCAGCATCCTCGATGGATCCGCCGCCCCCACCGTATTCCGGCTGAGCCAGCATGCCGACGATGCCGAGCTCGACCATGGCCGCAAAGAACTCGTGCGGGAACAGGTGGCCTTGATCGTGCGCTGTCCAGTAGTCGTCGGCGAAGCCCCCGCACGCCGACTCTACGGCGGAGACCAGGTCGCGCTGCGCATCGGTTAAGTCGAGATCGAACACAGCTCTCCAGGGAGCGGTCTAGAAGCCCAACCCACCGTACCCTTCCCTTTGCAGCGCGTCAACGTATGCGTTGACTAAGCGTTGACCGTCAACGCCCATGTTGATAACCTTGGACGCTAGCTCAGGGAAGTGGAAGCGCTGCTCGAAACCAAGGAGCGTCCAGACCTAATGGACGACAGCCGACCTGTGCTAAGTGACTGGCCGCGGGCTACGCGCAGAACGATGGCGGTGGAGGTTTGCGAGACCTGGTTCCGGGACGGTCTTCAAGGATGGCCGACGGTGTTGGCACTCGGTGAAAAGCTCAGGGTTCTCGAGGCTGTGGTGCGCGCGGGGGTGCGAGAGATCGATGTGACGTCGCTCGTATCGCCACGGGTGACGCCACAGTTCGCGGATGCGGAAGACGTGCTGGCGTCGATAGCTGAACCCGTCCGGGTACGGGTGCTGGCCGCCAATGCCCGGGGGGCCGATCGTGCAGTCGATGCCCACAACCGGTTGCGCCCGATAGATATCTGCGGCATACCCTTTTCCGCGAGCGAGTCCCATAATCTGGTCAACCTGCACAAGGACCATTCCGCTCACCGAGTCGAAGTGGCGCGCATGGCCGATACACTGAACGCCGCTGGGATCCAGCCATTGCTCGGAGTGGCAACGGCATTCGGCTGTCCAATCGAAGGGGCCGTGGACCGCGACGTCGTTCTGTCCCTGGTGGAGTGGGGTCGTTCGATCGGGATAGGTCGGATCATGCTCGGGGACACGACAGGGGTTGCCGATCCGAGATCTGTGGCGAGTCTGTTTCACGAGGCGACGACCACATGGCCGGACCTGCGGTTTGTGGCGCATTTCCATGACAACCGCGGTTGCGGCATCGCCAATGCGCTCACGGCCATCGCCTTCGGAGCTGGCACCGTCGACGCGAGTCTCGGAGGGGTGGGTGGCGAGCCCGCGAGCGTCGATCAGGGTTTCGTCGGCGAGGGGGGCAATGTTGTCACCGAGGATCTGGTGGCCATCCTCCAACGGATGGAGATCGCGACCGGAGTCGATCTTCCTGCCCTGATCGACGCGGGCGCCCTCGCGGAACTGATCCTTGGCGTGCAGTTGCACAGCAAGCTCCAGCGCACGAGCCCCCCGACCCCGGTCGGTCAGGAGAGCTGATGGGCAGAATCGACTTCGCCGTGGTTGATCACGTGGCCACCATCACGCTCGCCAATGCGGCAAAGCGTAACGCCGTGGACGCAGCGATGCGGGAGCAACTGACCGATGCCTACTCCAGAGTCGAACACGATGACGAGATTCGCGTCGCGGTCATCACCGGGGAGGGTGCCGGGGCGTTCTCGGCAGGCGGCTCGATCGATGGGTATATCGCCGGAAATGCCTTTGGCCCCGACGGGACGGGACCGCCGCCTGTCCCTCGGCCATGGCCGATCTGGAAGCCGTTCATTGCCGCAATCTCCGGGTACGCGGTCGGCGGGGGTTTCGCGCTCGCCCTCGCATGCGACCTTCGGGTTGCCGGGCGAGGCGCGACAATGGGGCCCTCGGGGCTGCGTCGCAATGTGGTTCAGGGTGCGCAGCAGAGCCAGCGGCTGTCGAGGCTGATCGGCGCGAGCAAGGCGCTCGAGCTCCTGTTGCTTTCGAAGTACGTCACTGGGGAAGAAGCTGCTGCGATGGGGCTGGTGCAGGCCGTGGTCGAAGACTCCGGCGTTATCCCGACCGCGATGGACTGGGCTCGGACCATCGCCAGCTTCGACCCATGGGCGGTGTCCATGACGAAGCGGCTGGTCTACGAAGGTCAACATCTGCCGCTCGCCGAAGCTTTCGCCTGGGAGGCGGAGGTGACGGCAGCAAGTTACCGCCGCCCCGAGGCTCTGGAAGCCTTCCGCGCGTTCGCCGATCGGAGCGGCGACACGTCGTGAGCCCGCAGGCCTCCTCTTCCCCCCCGCCGCTCGCTGGGACCCGCGTTCTGCACCTGGCATCGCTCGGACCCGGACCCTATGCGGCCATGTTGCTCGCTGATCTCGGGTGCAAGGTCATTGTCGTGGATCGGACCGTGCCGTCGTGGACCTCTGTACCGCCTGACCGGGATCCGCGCCGTCGTGGTCAGCGCAGTATCCGGCTGGACTTGACGCAGGAGTCCGCACGAAAAGTACTCGATGACCTGGTGTCCGAGTCCGACGTGCTGATAGAAGGCATGCGGCCGGGCGTCGCCGAGCGCCTGGACATTGGTCCGGACAGATACCGCCGACTGAATCCGCGGCTCATCTACGCCCGGATGACCGGATGGGGCCAGGAGGGCCCCCTCGCGGCAACCGCCGGCCATGACATCAACTACGTGGGTCTCACCGGCGCCTTGCATGCGATGGGGGTGCCCACCCAGCCACCCCCTGTCCCCCTGAATCTGCTGGGAGATTATGCCGGCGGAGGCCTGTTCCTGGTGCTTGGGGTCCTGGCGGCCCTAGTTGAGCGGAGCCAGTCCGGGTGCGGCAGGATCGTGGATGCGGCGATTATTGATGGCGTGACTTCCTTGACCGCCGCGACGTGGGGAATGATCGCCAGCGGTGACTGGGGCGCGCGAGGCACCAATGCGTTCGATGGCAGCCTGCCGTGGTACCGGACGTACGAGACACGGGACGGGCAATACGTCGCCGTAGGAGCTCTGGAGCCCAAGTTTTATGCGGCCCTTCTCAGAGGCCTGAATCTCGATCCAGCAACTCACGATCGAGATAAGCCTTCGACCGTCCGCGCACTCGGGCCGGAGCTGGAGCGCATCTTCGCCACCCAGGACCGGGCTTACTGGGAACGGCGCTTCGCGGATAGCGATGCTTGTCTGACTCCCGTCCTCACCTTCGCTGAGGCTCGGGAACACCCCCATAACCGCGCACGGGGTCTGCACATCGATATCGGTGGGGTTACTCAGCCGGCGGTAGCTCCGCGATTCGACGGCGGGCCTCCTGCTCGCCTCGCACCGCCCCCTGTGTCGGGCGCACATACCGAGGAGATCCTACGTGAGCTCGGACGGACTGCTGCTGAGATTGCGCGTCTGGTGGATGCCGGATCTATCGCTTTCCGCGATCCAAAAGGCAAGGACACGGCCAATGGAAGCGACGGTTGATCGGCCGCTAGCGGTGCCGAAGGGACCTTCTGGAGGTTGGTCGTGACGACGATTTACCTGCGGGACGTGGCGCCCGAAAGCGTCAGCATGGTCGCGTTGCTGGAATCGCGAGCCGCCGAGGATGCCGCTAGAACTTTCTTCACGTGGGGCGAGGAGCGCTATGCGCTCGGCACATTCGACGAAGCCGTCGATCGTATGGCAGGGAACCTGCAGGCCTTCGGTATCTCGACCGGCACCCACGTCGCCGTTCTCATGGACACCTCACCGGATTACCTGACTCTGTGGTTCGCGCTGGCAAAGCTGGGCGCGGTGGAAGTTCCGATCAACACTGCCTACCTCGGGGACCTATTGCGGCATCAGCTCACTACAAGTGGGGCGACCGTCGCCGTCGTTGATGCCGCATATGCCAGCAGGATAACGGCCATAGAAGCCGACGCCACCATGCTCGAGACGCTGGTTGTCAGGGGGCCGGCCGAGATCGGCGCCGGCTCGCTACGCAGGCACGACTTCTCCTCGCTGCTGAGCGACGGCCCCGCGTTCGCCCCCTCGAGCCGGCCAGCGCACCACACTACCGCTGGCATCATTTTTACGTCAGGAACCACCGGACCGTCCAAAGGGGTGCTCCTCAGTCACCATTATCTAGCCGCGTATGGCTACATGTACGCCGAGGTCAACGGGCTTGCGAGCGACGACGTCGTGTTCAACTTCATGCCCTTCTTCCATATGGGCGCGAAATTCCTCACGATAGCCACGCTTGTTTGCGGTGGAATGATGCGCTTGGCGCCGAGGCTCTCGATCTCGACATTTGCCGACGAAGTGCGCGCCCACGGGATCACTAACTTCGTCGGAGTCGGTGGTATATGCAACATGCTGCTCTCAAAACCCGCGCGAGAAGATGACGCGAAAGCCTCGATTCGCACCGTCTATGCGGTGCCCGATCCGGCGGAAAGTCATGATGAGCTCGAGCAGCGATTTAGCTGCCGGGTGACGACCGTGTACGGCTCGACCGAGGCGGGGCTGCCCATCTGGCGAGGGGTGACTGACGCCTACCGGGCCGGATCTTGTGGCCGGGCCAGCCCGTATTACGAGGTCCGAGTGGTCGATGACTACGACAACGAAGTCCCAGCTGGCGAGTCGGGGCAGTTCGTTGTCCGCCCAAAGCTTCCGTTCCTCGTCGGGTCTGGGTACGTAGGTATGCCGGAGCAAACGATCCGTGCTTGGCGGAACCTGTGGCTCCACACGGGGGACCGCGGTCGGGTGGACACGGACGGCCACTTCTATTTCGAAGACCGCGCGACGGACACGCTGCGCCGTCGCGGCGAAAACATTTCCTCGTTCGAGGTGGAATCCCTCGTGACACAGCATCCGGCTGTTTCCGAGGCGGTCGCCGTGGCGGCTCCGTCCGGGATCGGTGAAGACGAAGTGCGGGTGCTGGTCATTCTCCGTGAGGGGGAAAGCATGACCCCGGAGGAGCTTCTGCAGCACTGCTCAACAACAATGCCGTACTTCATGGTCCCGCGCTATATCGACATTGTGGACGACCTGCCCCGCACTCCGACGGCGAAGGTCGAGAAATACAAGCTTCGCGCCGAGGGACTGACTCCCGCCACTTGGGATCGGGAGGCGCATGGCTGGAGGGTGAAGCGCGAGGGCCTAACCCGCGAGGCTTTAGGAGAGGCCCTACGACCGCACGGTTGACCCCTGCTGCTCGACCTCAGGCGGCTGGGGTCTTCTCCCTAATTCAAGCAGGGGGTCGTGGCGATCCCTTCTAGATCCGCCTTGATCTGCAGGGCAAGGAATCTGGACCATAGGCGGCATTCCATGAGGGCACCACCCATGATCCAGAAGGAAGGCTGAGGGGTCCGCGTCCACATGTTCTTTAGGAACCCGTCGCTATCAAAACCCCACACGGGGCCCACCTTGTCCGCTACGTCGCTACCGAATATCCGACGTATGCCCTCTTGTAGGTTCTCGTATCCAGTGGCAAGCACTACAAGGTCGCTAGCGATGATCCGGCCGTCCGCGAGGCGCAATCCGCCGGGGGTGAACTCGGCGATATCTCGGGCGTGGAGAAGGTGGACCTTGCCTTCGGCAATGAGGTCGGAACAACCCACGTTGATGTAATACCCCCCACCTTGCCGGAGGTATTTCATATGGAAGCCTGTGTCGTCCGGCCCCATGTCGATCTCGAACCCAACGGCTTCAAGTCTGTCGAGAAGGTCCCGGTCGAGCGAGCACGTCTTCTTGGTCAGCCACTGATAGGTCTCCTGCAGCACCGGATACGGGATCGCTGCGGTGATCAGGTCGATGTCTTCCGCGGGGCCCTCCGAGTAGACGGCATAGACCATGGTCCCGCTAGGTACAAGACTCACGACACAGGTCGGACTGCGCTGGACGATAGTTACGTCGGCGGCGCCATTGTCGTGCAAGTCCTGAGCAACATCGTGCCCACTGTTTCCAGTGCCGATAACGATCGCACGTTTGCCCTGGTACGGGATTCCGCTGCCGAAGCCGCCGGAATGGATGACTTCGCCGTCGAATATGTCGAGGCCCGGCAGCGAGGGCAGATTGGGTACTCCGCTGACCCCTCCGGTCGCGAGCACCACATGCCGGACGCGTAGCTCTCGCTGCGCTCCGTCGGACTGCTTTAGTTGGACCGTCCAGGTCTGGGCTTCCTGATCGAACGCGGCTCCTATCAGTTCCGTCCCGGTCCATACGTTGAGTTCCATGGCCTCCGCGTAGCCCTCCAACCACCCGGCAAGCTTGTCCTTCGGGAGGAACGTGGGCCACGTCGGAGGGAACGGCATGTATGGAAGGCCATTAGCCCAAACTTCATTGTGCAGAGTAAGGGAATGGTACCGATTCCGCCAGTTGTCGCCGATGCGGTCGTTCTTTTCCACGATCAGAGCATCAACACCGAACGCACGGAGTCTTGCGCCGAGTGCGAGGCCGGACTGACCGCCGCCGACGATGAGGACTGGACGGTCGCGATCACTGAATTTGCTGCTCTCGATCCGCTGGTCAAGCCAGTTCGGTCCTGCGAAGTTCGTCGAATGCTCGACACCGGTTGGACGATGATCACCGACGGCTTCTTCGTGGCCACGCAGTTCCTGCATGGTGGTCAGGAATAGCCAGGCTTTGGAATCCTCCGGCGTCGTCTCGTTGAGAACGAGCCTCACAAAGCCGGCCCCACGGCCCAGTTTCGTTTCGAAGTCGAAGTAACCCTCGACGACCTCGCGAGCCGAACGGCGCATGCGTCTTGGGGCAAGCCGGTCAGGTGACACGCGAAACGAGTGCGGCTGGACATCGGCAAGGACGTTCCCGAGCGCCTGCGCGATCCCGGCCGGCCCAGCGAAGGTTCGGTAGGACCAGGTGAAGGCAAGGATGTCGCGCCAGTACCCATCCGCAACGAAACAGTTGCCGGCGCCCGCGGTATCCCCGCCCTCGAGGGCGGTACCGAATCTCTCCAACCATGCCGAGAAAACCGCGGTCGCCGTGGTGAGTGGGGACTGAAGGATGGTCATGCAAATCCTCTCGAGCGCGTCACCAGATATTGAATGCCGGATGGGCGAGCCTGTCAACGCTAGCGTTGATGCACCCGCCGACACTCGGCGGTCAGAGTTACGTGGACGTCAGCACCGTGCACGTCGAGAACTGACTCGCACCTCCTTGACCGGTGGCAACCGCCATGGAGACCGGGCCGACTTGGCGCTCATCGGCTGTTCCGCGCACCTGAAGCGCGCACTCGGCTAGCCGAACTAGCGCGGTGGCGCCGACCGGGTTCGCGGCTTGGGGACCGCCTGAAGGGTTGATGATGGTGCCGGTCGGACCTCTTCCGAAGCCCGAGGCGACCAGGTCAGGGCCCTCGCTGGCCTCGCATAGTCGCAGTGGTGCGTAAGCCATGGTCTCGGCATGGGTGAAAGGCGCGTGGATCTCGATCACGTCCGCCTGGGCGGCGGAGCTGATCCCGGCTGCCGCGAAGGCGCGTGCAGCAGATGTTCTCAGGCTGAGCAGGTCCACGAGGTCAGCGTCTGGTCGGTTGAAGCGATCCCCCATCGCGTAGGTATCCGTGGTCGAGCCTCGGCCGCGTACCCATGCAACTGGAGGACCCGTTGCCTGGATAACCTCCGAGCGTGCCAAGACGATCACGCAGACGCCTTCCGAGATAGGGCAGGCGTCGAGCTGCCGGATCGGCCAGGACAGCAGTCGAGAACCCAGCACGTCGTCGACGGTGATTCGCCGGTTGATCTGCGCCAATGGATTGCGAGTTGCGTGCTCGAAATTTCGTACCGCCACCTGCGCCCACTGCTCTTGGGTGTACCCCCAACGCATCATCATCCGCGACGCCCGGAGCGCGCCCATCGAGATAGTGGACAAGCCGGTGTCTCGCTCGTAGATCGGGTCGAAGATGGAGTTGAACACCGCCGGCACGTCGACCGCCTGTGCCATCCGTTCGACCCCGACCGCCAACGCGATATCCCCGAAGCCGCCCTCGAGCAGATCCATAGCGGTATATGCGGCTGCTATTCCAGTTGTCCCGCCCGTGTTGATCCGCATGCTCCAGCGTCCGACGGCTCCCGCCGCTGGCAAAAAGCTCTTGTCCGGACAGTTTTCACCCGCTAGTCCATCGGGCGCGAAACCACCAATAACGAGATCGACGTCGCGCATCTCGATCCGTGCGTCGAGGAGCGCTTCGGTAACGGCCTGGTGGACCAAGTCTGGGGTCGAGGCTTCATGACGACGCCGGTATGGCGTCTGGCCGACTCCAATAATGCCGAGCTCATGCAAACTCACGGGCGGAAGCCTCCCTGGTTGAACCGGACCGGCGCTCAGAGATCACGTCAGAAAACAAAAAGGCCCAGCCCCCCGTCGACCGTGATCGCTTCCCCGGTTAGGAACGAAGCGGACCCGGAAGCAAGGAACGCGATGACCGACGCGACCTCATCCGGTTCACCTGGGCGTTTCATTGCGGTACGTGCCTCGACCCGCGACCGGATGTCGGGCCTGATGCGGTCGTATGCGGGTGTGCGGATCATTCCGGGGAGGACAGAATTTGCGGTCACCCCGAACCGGGCACCCTCGAGAGCAGTTGATCGTGTAAGGCCTAGCAGGGCCGCCTTCGCGGATGAGTATGCGGCGTGCGCAAAGTCGCCCCGGCTGGCCGCGACCGAGGAAACGTTGACGATCCGACCCCATCGCGCATCGCACATGCCCGCAAAACACTCACGCGTCCACCTGAAGGCGGCTGTCGCGTGAACATCCAACTCCTGCTGCCACAGCTCGTCTGTCAACGCGGGAAGCCTGGATGCCTTGTCGGTTATCCCTGCGTTGTTGACGAGAACCAGCGGCGGTCCGAGAGAGCGAGCCGTCTCGCGAACGGCACGCACCACCGCCGCAGCATCCGTGACGTCCGCCGTCACCGGATACACGCCGCCGGATGGGGCGAGCTCGACGACGCGGCTCAACCCTGGCTCATCGATATCCACCGCGCAGACCCCGAACCCGTCTTCGACAAGACGGCGCACGATCGCCATCCCGAGTCCACCTGCCGCCCCAGTCACGATCGCCGCGGCACCCGCTGGCCTGTTCACTCTTGCTCCACCTCGAAGAAGAAGTCGGTGATTCTCCCTTCCAGTTGATCGCGGAATCGAACATTCACCCAGGGCCGCCCCAGAAGTTTCTCAGCTGCGGCATCGATATCGCCGAGATCTATGCCCAGGACAAAGTTGAGCAAGGCCGTACTGGCGCCTTCCGGCGTGACGTAGCCGATAACCACCGGTGGATCTGGAAGTCCAGGGAATTTCGTTGCGAGAATCGTGAAAGTTTCCAGGCGACCCCGCTGGCCTACTTCTACCCATTCCGTGGTGTCGACGAAGCACGCATCGCAAAAGCTGCGGGCTGGGACAAGTACACGTTGACACGATGGGCAGCGCGTGCCCATCAGGCGCCGATTCCCCAGCTCGTGGAAGAAGCGGCTGGCGGCGTCTCCGGCGAAGTAGTTGTACCGGAAATCCCAGTGTCCGGGGATCATCAGCCCGGTCACCGGTTGATCTTGCGTGCCGCTCGTCACTTCAACCAGCTCCGTTCGAGAGTGGGTGGTGCCTGGTAGGCGTTGTCTTCCGGGCCATCACGCTGACGCCAAAACAACGGCGGTCTGTGACTGCGCCGCGACGACTGAACTACCCGTCGCGAGCGCAACCGCGCCTGAGCTCATGAGACGTGTCGCCGCGGAGCAAATGCGAACCAGGCCCATGGCGGGAGCGCAGTAACCAGCAGCGAAGCCGCCATCGGGGTTCACGTCCCGACGCTCGGCCAGCGCGCGCATGCCCGCGCCGGTGGCTGCGGCTCCGACGGCCTCGAGAGCCAGCGCCTCGTCGAACAAGGTTAGTCCGTCGACCTCGAGAACGTCCACGTCCTCGATGGTTAGCTCGCCGGCTTCGAATGCTTGACGGCTTGCCCGCCGAAGTGCCGGAAGGGCGAGCAGGTCGCGATCCCCGATTTGGTAGGGCTCGGTCGACATTCCCACCCCCCGTAGTCGCACCGGGGCAGGGTCTGCCGAAAGTACCGCGACGGCCACTAGGTCGCACCAGGTGGGCAATTCCCCATCGAGTAGCGGGTATGGCGCAGCTGACCGCGCGCCGGGCTGGCCACCAGCTTGAGCAACCCGAAGGCTCGAAGCACGATCACGCCACATGCTGTACTCCGCATAGTTGCCCAGCGCGCTTCCGGCCCGCAACGCGGCCACCGAGAGCTCGGTCAGCGCGAGTGGGCGCATGAAGAACGGATCAAAGAGTGCATTCGAGATTCGATCCTGGTCACCCTCGCTCGCACGTCCATACGCGGCAATGAGCGAGCGCCGCGATTCCCCGCACCGGATACGAGCAGCGCCCACGACGAAGGCCATCGCTCCGTCATCACCGAGCCGGACCTCGTCCTTGAGATAGGCGCCGGCCGCCGGCGCGGTCACCATGCTCGACAGCGATCGACCATCGACAAGGTCGTGTGCCGAGAGAACAACCGAATCGATCTGGTCTATATCTGTGGCCGCCGCCGTCAGCGCATCCTGCGTCGCCCGGTAAATCAGGTCGGAGAGGCTCGCGGACTCATCTGCCCACGACTTGTGCACCGCAGTGCCATGCACATACACGGGGTTCATGTGCCCTCCGGTGAAGGTCTTTTTGCCGGGTCGAGTCATCAGACGTCGCTCCCTCGCGGCGCGACAAGACGTGCTCGGCGGTCAGTCAAGGCGAGGATCCGCTCCCATGGAGTGCCGCTCTCTTGCCGGAAGGCCTCCGCCAGCCGCCGCGCCCAGAACTGCTCCGCGCCATATTCCTCACGCCATGCCCACAGGGCTCGGGTGTAACGCTGCAGATGATGCTCCTCGGTGAGCCCGATCGCGCCGTGGATTTGGTGCGCCACCCGGGCGGCAACACCAGCGGCACTCGAGCATCTCGCCTTGGCAACGGCTACGGCGGTCATCTGGGGTCCGCCGCGCCATGCGGCGATGGCGAGATCGACCGAGGCTGCCGCTGCGGCCGACTCCGCGGCCAGCGTGGACAGCATCTGCTGGACAGCCTGGAAGGCCGCGATCGGTCTACCGAATTGCTCGCGTTCGGCGCCGTATCGAGCCGACATGGTGAGGAGCTCTGGAATGACTGCCGCCATCTGCACGCAGCGTGCCAGCGCGGCGACGGCGAGAAGTTCGTCCACGAAGTTCGCGTATTCAATGTCGAGGACCTTCACGGTGGACGGTTGGACGCTGTCGATCCACACGTCCTCGCGTGGTTCTCCAGCGAGGTTTGTCCCCGCGCACAGGCGCACCTGCGATGCTTCCACGCACGCGATCATGAGCCGCTGGTTCCCAGCGGGGAGCGGGACCATCAGGTGAGTTGCCCAGCTGGCCCAGGCGACGCGGGGCGCCCTGCCGGTCAGCAGCCCGTCTGATGCTCGCGAGAAAACGGAAGAGGGCACGACCGGGATGACGCAGCGAGCAGTGCTGGGCAGCGCCAAACCGGCGACCTCGGCAAACCAACCCATAATCATGGTGGACTCCGCGATGGGCATCCCTATCCCCGATCGCGCCACCGCTGCGGTCACCTCTGCCGCATCAGCGATGGTGCCGCCACCGCCGCCAAATGACTCGGGTACCCCGACCTGAGACCACCCGCCGTCGACCAGACGCCCGTACGCGTCGCGGGCCTCCTCTTCAGAGCGGGAGTCCACCGTGCCGACCGAGCGCCGAACGGCCTCATCGATCGCGCCGGTGTTCACCTGACCACCGATTTTGCGACGATGCCGCGAAGAACTTCGCTGGTGCCTCCGCGTAAGGTGAATGCCGGCGCGTGCAAGACAGCCTCGGCCAGCAGTCGAACGAGTGTGTCGGGGGAGCGCACGTCGGGTTCCACCGCTGCGATCAGTCGGCTCACCTCGATGACGCGGTTCTCGAATTGGGTGCCGAGGTCCTTAACAAGTGCCGCTTCCACCGGGGGCGCCGAGCCGCGCTCGATTTGTCGGGCGATCCCGACAGACATGTGGCGCAACGTCATGAGTTCGGCAAGGAGCGGGCCGATGAACTCATCGGCGTGATGCTCCCGCTGGAAGACTTCCGCGAGTAGGGGGAAAGTCGAGAGGATGCGTTCGGGGCCGCTGCGCTCGTATGCAAGCTCGGAGATCACCTGCTGCCAACCGGCGCCCTCCTTCCCGAGAAGATGCTCGTGAGGCACGAAGACATCGGTCAGCGACACCTCGTTGAAGTGCGGATGCCCGTCGAGAAGTGGAATCGGGCGAACGCTGACGCCCGGTGATGTCAGGTCGATCAGGACCTGGCTGAGACCAGTGTGCCGGTCGAGATTGTCGTGCGGCGCGGTCCTGAGCAATGTCAGCATGTACTGACAGTGCTGAGCATGACTTGTCCAGACCTTCGTGCCATTCACATTCCAGCCACCGGCCACGGGGGCGGCAGTCGTCCGCACAGACGCGAGATCCGACCCGCTGTCAGGTTCGGACAACCCGATCGCCACAAAACATTCCCCACGCGCCATCGCCGGAAGCAGTGACTGCCGCTGATCTTCGGTCCCGTGCTTCAGCAAGGCGGGCCCGACCTGACGGTCAGCGAACCAATGCGCGGCCACCGGTGCTCCCGCCGCAAGTAACTCCTCAGTGACGGCAAACCGTTCGACCTCGCTGCGCTCATGACCTCCGTAGCGTGAGGGCCAGGTCATGCCAAGCCAGCCACGTTCGGCGAGTGACCGGCTGAACTCCGCCGAGAATCCAGACAGCCAGCTGTCGCAGCTTGGCCTGAAGGCGCCCAGCGCAAGCTGCTCGGCCAGAAATATTCGGACCTCGCGCCGGGGGTCCTCGAGGGTAGTTGGGTGGGTCATTCGCCGGAGCCCCGCTTCGCAGCGGCCGCCAGGGCGTAGTGGGCGATCTCGTCAGCGGATCCAAGTAGTCGACCGGTCGACACGAGGAGGTCTAGGTGAGCCGCCGTCTCGATGATGGCCAGCATCTGGTTGAACTCGTCCAGCTCTGCCAGCCGGCGGGAGCGGCGTGTCCAGGTTAGCTGGCGGGCGACGCCAAGGGCGGTGATCGAGCCGGATTCACCTACGATGCGCATCGTGTCCGCAAGACGGGCATCGTGATGCATAACCAGCTCATCGACTCGCGCATGAACGCTTTCCCGAACGGGACCGTGCGCAGGGAGCATGCGCATGTCCGGCAGCTGCCGGACGGCATCGAGCGAGGCTAGGTAGTCCGCTAATGGGTTCCTCGTCGGGCCCGGTTCGAAACCGATCGACGGAGTGATGTGGGGAAGGATGTGGTCTCCGGAGAACATCAAGCCGGCTGCCGCGTCGATGAAGACCATGTGGCCCTGCGTGTGCCCGGGGGTGTGGAGAACCTGTAATACTCGAGATCCCAGGTCGACGTAACCGGCTTTCAACCAGGCGTCCGGGCGCTCCCACTCGTCGGACTCGACCGTTGAACGAGCCTTGGCGGCTATTGCATCAGCCAGAGCCTCTGCCCCGGCTCGGCGCAACTGGTCCACCTGCTCGACCAGGCGAGTTGGGGTCGCGAGCAGCCGCTCGATAGCGGGGCGTTCGCCTTCACCTAACTCGAGCCGGCAGCCGAACTCGCGGCGAAGCACAACTCCGAGCGTGTAATGATCGCGGTGCGCATGGGTTACCAAGATGCGGCGAACCGTCCTGATCGGGTAACCCAGAGTCCCGAGGGAGAGCTCGAGTCTTTTCCGGGATTCGATCAATGCCCAGCCCGCATCGATGAGGACAAGCCCAACGTCTGCCTCTATCGCATAGACGTTGACTGCGCGCAATCCGTCATCGCGCATGGGCAACGGTATGCGGTAGACGGCGGCTGCCACCTGCTCAGGTCCGGAGTCCTCCCACCCCATCGGGGTCGCGGCCCCCGTTGCATACCCGGTCACCGAGCCTCATCGGCGTCGTCGACTTCGCGAATGGCTGTCATCGGACAGGCATCGATGGCTTCCAGGATCTGTTCCGAGTCGCCTGTCCCCCCCACGTCAAAAATCGATTGGCCGTTTTCGTCCAGGTGGAACAGGCCGGGGGCGTGCTGGGTGCACATCGCCACCCCCGCGCAGAGATCGTGATTCACGACCGCGGAGATCCTTCGCGCTGCGCTAGCCATCATCGGTTATGGAATCGCACATGTAATTGCTGAAGGCTTCGAGAGACCATATTGGGGTTGTAGTGCAGTTCTTCTTCCAAGATCTCCACGCCACGCAGCTCGGACGTCAAGGATTGCAGGACCTCCTGCGTCTCCAGGCGAGCCAGTGGAGCACCGAGACAGGTGTGGATCCCTTGGCCGAATGCCACATGCCGATTCGGCCATCTGGCGATGTCCAGCCGGTCTGGATCCTTGAACGCGGCGGGGTCCCGGTTGGCGGCATGCTGCGCCAGCAGGACACGATCGCCGCGCTGCACGCTCTGGCCGGACAGTTCGAACGGTTCGGTAGCCCATCGGGCCATCGCGCGAATCGGGCCGTCATATCTCAGTACCTCTTCGGTGGCGGTCGCCACCAACTCCGGACCACGCTGGAGTCGCGCCCACTCGTCCGGCCAGTCTGCGAAAGCGATCATCGAGTTGGCGATCAGGTTCATGGTCGTCTCGTGGCCGGCAAAGACCATGAGAATCACATTGGCGATGACTTCATCCTCCGAAAGGAAGTCACCGCGTTCTTCCGACTGGACCATGCCGGTGAGGAGGTCGTCCTGAGGGTGCTGGCGTCGAGATCGGACGATCGGGCGCAGGAATTCCACGAGATCGTTCATCGCGGCTTCGCCGCGACGCATGCGCTCGGCGTCGTCGCCACGAACGAATATCACCCCACCGAGATCATCCGACCAGGCCCGCACCTGCTGTCGCGCTTCGGCAGGGATGCCGATGTATTCGGCGATGACGATGACGGGCACTTGGAACGCGAAATCAGCGAGGAAATCCGTTACGTTTTGGCTCCGCAAGCTCTCGAGCAGCTCTCGCACCAGATTCTGCACGCGTGGTCTCAGCTGCTCCACGCTCCGCGGCGTGAACGCCTTGTTGACAAGGGCTCGAACTCTGGTGTGGTAGGGCTGGTCCTTCCAGACGAAGAATTTCGAGAGGAAGCTGATCAGCTGGTCGGTCCCGGAGTGAGCAGCCCGCTGTAACTCCTCGCCGAATGGCCCGGCGAAGCGGTCAGAGGAGAGCCTGTGGTGATCCCGGAAGCCGCTGAGGACCTCGTCGTAACCCGTTACCACCCAGCCGTTCCACCGCTGGTTCCAATAGACAGGGTGGATGTCGCGGAGCTTGGCGTAGTAAGCGGCCGGACGATCGACCGCCTCTCTGCTCAGGAGGTCATCTAAATCTGCCCGTCCGTCCGCGACAGGCGCTTTCGTCATTACATCACCGTCCGGTAAGGGTATCGCCGACTCTAGAGGCGCATCCAGCCGTCTGTCAACGCCATCGTTGACGTCAACGGTATTGTTGACTAGGCCCGGCGCATGTGACATAAGGGACTGACGTCTTCGCCCGAATGATCCGAACGCGGTGAGGAGCCAAGGGTGGACAACTGGGGACAGTGGGGTAGTACGGACGAGCGCGGGGCTGCGAACCTCATCGATGAGCGAGCCGTCGAGCGGGGCCTTCGAGCGGTAACGCAGATGCAGGCCATCGGCCTGGGCGCGCCCATCGTCTCCAATCGTGGTCCGGGTGTCGTGGGTCGGCCGGCGCCACAGCATTTCATGCTCCGGGACGGTGGAGACTATGCGGCGGGACTGGAGGAGCGTGCTGGCTTCGGCTTCGCGGACGACTACTTGTCACTGCCGACGCATGCTGTCAGCCATATCGACGCACTCGCACACGTCTGGCAGAACGGGACGATGTACAACGGGTTTTCGGCCGACACCGTGACCAGCCGTGGCGCAGCGAGATGCGGAATCGACAAGGCAGGCCCCATCGTGACCCGGGGGGTGATCGCGGACTTGGTACCGGCAGGCAAGGACTGGCTGCCGTCCGATCATGTCATCGACGCAGCCAGTCTCGAGCGCGAGCTCGGCAGGGGGGAAGTGACGCTCGAGCCGGGGGACGCGCTGCTGGTACGGACCGGATGGATGCAGGCGTGGATGGCCGGGGAAGCGGACGCGACAGCGTGGCCCGGCCTCGGTGCGGACTGTTCCGAACTTCTCGTCGAGCGACAGGTGGCCCTGATCGGGGCCGACAACCTCGGCGTGGAGGCCTTTCCGTCCACTGATGAAGGGTGCCAGATCCCTCTTCATGTTGCCTTGATTCGCGGTTACGGGGTGTACTTCTGTGAGCTCCTCGACTTGGCCGCCCTGGCCGCTACCGGGCAATCCTCCTTCCTTCTCGTAGTCTCTCCGCTGGCAATTCGAGGCGGCGTCGGCAGTCCTGTCGCCCCAGTGGCGATTATCTAAAGTGACCGCCGTGGATGATCAGGGGGAGCCGGCCAAGCCTAGGGTCCGGCGCATCAAGACGATGGAGATCACACCACTCGGCCACGACGAGTTCGGCTTCACCGCCCGCCTTATCGACGAGTCCTTCGGGGGTGCGTACGGAGACGACAATGCCTCCTCCGTCGTCATCCATGACTTTGGTCTCGAGGGGGCGCTCATGGGGTCCACGCTCGAAGTCGTCCGGCTACAGGCACATGCGGTTACTCATCCCTATGACTCCTGCCCCTTCGTGCTGGACGTCGCCCAAGAGCTCGTTGGCACGCGCCTCGGGTCCGGCTGGCGCAAACGCGTGCTGGCCTTCGCTGGTGGCGTCCGTGGTTGCACGCACGTGAACACTCTTGTCCTCGGGCTGAGCGAGGTACAGCCGCTCATCTTCTTCCTCAAAATGAACGAATCGGTGCCGTTCACCGCGCAGAATCGCGCCGACGGCAGCTGGCTAGGCGCTGGTCTGAAATTCGCCCCGCAGCTTGCCGACGCGTGCTTCTCCCTGCGCAAGGGCGGCCCTGTTCTGGGCCGGCTCTCACCCGAGGCCAGCGACTGAGTCTCCTGGGCAGATGTCCTCGGCAGTCCGGGGCCTGGGTCGCTGAGTCCGCGGACAGCCCAAATCGAAGTCTGCCGACGCTGCCCGGTGCAGGAGCAACCTCATCGAAAGAGGGCCGCGCCACCCATCGCAGGTGGCGCGGCCCTCTCAGCCAGGTCAGCCGCCGAGCGGCAGCGTCGCAACTTGGGTCAGCGTGCCATTCTCGTCCTTGAGCACGTACACGGATGTAGGCCCGCCCAGGCTGTTGTGGTAGGTCAGCTGTGACAGTAGGCCGTAGCCGTCAAACGTTCCGTTCGTCAGCTGGTTGTAAACATCCTGTCCGGTGATCTGATTGCTGCCCTTGGCTTTGGCGGCGCGATCGATCGCCTGAAGCATGATGCTTACCGATGGGAAGTGCAGCAGGGTGTCTTCCGCCCACCTGGTGTTCTGGCCAGCGGAGTACTGGGAATAGATCTGATACGCCTGGGTGGTGTGGTCCTGGTACCGCTCGGTCGTTACCTCGTAGGTACCGTTGAGGAGGTCCGGGCTGACTTTTAGAGCCTGCATCAAGCCGAAGCCCTCATGCTGCGAGTTCACGATGTCCTGTGCCGGAATGCCTTGCGCGTGCAGTCCCGCTAGGTAGAGAGGTTGCGAGCCGTCCGTCCCCGCGACGATCACCACGTCCGGCTTGGAAGCGACGATCCGGTTGACGTTTACCGTCACGGAGGTCGCGGTTGGCGACGGGTACTCCTCATCGACGATCGTCGCGTTCGTTCCTTGCAAGTCCTTCTTCAGCGTCGCAATCCAGCCCTGAGCCGGGATCCCGTCGAACGAGGCGAACGCCACTCTGAGCTGACGGCTCTGAGTCCAAGTCGACAACCGCCACTTCACCACGGCGGCGTAGTAGTCGCCGAAGTCTCCGAGCGGCGAGAAGACCCATGACCCAGACTTGATAGCCGCGTCGGTTGGCCCTCCGTAGGCTGCAGGGATCTTCGCGCCGGGCAACTTGCCGGCGAGGGCGAAGACGTTCGGGTCTCCAAACAGAAGCATGGCTAGGACGTTGTTGCTGTCGCTGATGGCCTGGTTGTAAGCCGTCAATGTCTTGTTCACATCAAAGCCGGTGTCATATGGCTTGATCACCAGCTTGATGTGATCGGCGGCACCGGCGTTCGCATTGAACCAGTTGACGAGCGTCTGCTGCATGCCAAGGACCGGCTTGCCGCGGCTCGCGAATGGGCCCGAGAAATCAAGCAGGCTCGGGATCGTGTAGGTGGCGGTGCTCGCAGAGCCCCCACCACTCGGCGCGGAACTCTTCGATCCCGAGGGGGGTGTGCTGGACCCTCCGCAGGCGCTGACGCCGACGACGGCCGCGGCGGCGAGCACTCCTACGAAGGTTCGTCTGTTGGATCGGATATTCATGCTTCCACCTTGTTCGTGTCGCGGCAACCCGGGTTGGCCTGCCTCATGTCGTCCTTGCTCTGGTAAGCGCATAGGGGAATGGCCATAGTCGGAAGAAGCTTTCGGATCTTCGGTATAGAAAAGCGAGCCCACGGGGTTCGTAGATGAGCATCAGACAGATCGCAAGGCCGGTGACGATGTTCACTACCGGCCCGGTCTGCCCGTTCAAGTGGTATCCGAAAACGCCGGCGACAGATCCACCCCAGAGGTTCACCGCCTCCTGAATGAAGCTAAGCATCAGGGTTCCGAGGATCGCTCCAAGGACGGTCCCCATCCCGCCGATGATGATCATCCCGAGGAAGAACACGGAGTCGAAGACGCTAAAGGCCTGGGCGTTTACGAAGCCATCCTGGTAGGCAAGCAGTGCACCAGCGACCCCCGCGTACAGGGCCGAGATGCCGAAGGCGAGCACTCGGTACCGCGTTACCGCGACCCCGGTCATAGAGGCAGCGAGATCGTCGTCGCGCACCGCCACGAAGAGGTGCCCGGCCACGCTTTCCTGGATGAACAGGGCGGCTGTGACGAGGATGATCGCGAGTGCAATCGTGAGATAGTAAAGGCGCCACGGACTCGATAAATTGAGGCCGAAAAGCGATGGCGTGGGCATCGTCAAACCGGCATCGCCGCCAAACTCTTGCTGCGGGAGGCGCACGATCACGAACGCGAAGACGTATTGCGCGGCGAGGGTCGTGAGCGCAAGGTAAAAGCCCTTGATCCGGGCCGCCGGGAGTCCGAATGCGAGGCCGACCATCATCGAGCCAACAGCCCCTATGACGACGCATACGGGTAGGCTCTGGTGTAGTGAGTTTGCAGCTACTCCAGCGAAGTAAGCGCCAACGCCCATGAATGCCGACTGGCCGACGCTAACGAGTCCGGTGAGCCCCACCAGGAGCTGCAAGCCGACTACGGCGATGAGGGTAGTGGCCGTCACCGTTCCGAAGCGCAGCCATTCGCCGTTGGTCATGGACGGGTAAGCGATCAGGACCAGCGCCAGCACGCCGAGCATCACCCGCTGCGGCGGGGTACGGAGAAGCCGTCGGTCGGCCACGTAGCTCTGCGAAAAGTCACCGCAGGATCGCGCGACGCTCATACCCGCTCCACCCTCTTCCACCCGAAGAATCCCTCGGGCCGAACCAGGAGGATCAGCAACATGAGCAGGTAGGGGAAGACCTCGCTTGCACCTCCGTGGAAGTGCGGGTCCAGCCATTCGGCTGCCGAGGTCTGCCCAAGGCCAACCACCAGCCCCGCAAGGATTACCCCGCCGATGGATTCCAGGCCACCCAGGAGCACTACCGGCAACGCCAGAAATGCGACAGAGCCGATGTCAGAGGTAACTTGTTGCCCGGCAAGGTAGACGACGGCGGCCACCGTGCTGAGCAGACCGCACATAGCCCAGGAGAGGGCCAGGCTCCGCTCGATATTGATGCCGAGCGACTGAGCCACTTCGTGGTCCTCGGCCACCGCGGTCATGGCGATCCCGGTTTGCGTACGGGAGAAGAATGCGACAAAGCCCAGGACGATGATGACGACGACCGCCACGCCCACCACTGATGCTACTGGCAGTTGGACCGCATAGGGCAGCCTGATGGCGCCGGCCCCGAAGAGCTGGGGAAAGGTCCCGGTTGGCGTGTTAAGCACCAGGGTGTCGGCCCCGTTGAGGAGGAGCAAGACGCCCAGCGTCGCCATAAATAGACTGAGTGCCGATTGACCGAGCAGCGGTCGCAGAGCGAGTCGCTGGATGAGCAACCCGACCGCGATCATGAGGAGCCCCGTGATGCCGACCGCGGGCCACGCCGGCACGCCCCGGTTGAGGAGCCACATGATGAAGAACGCCGCCAGGGCGAACATCTCGCCGAGAGCGATGTTGAATACGCGCCCGGACCTGTAGATGACGTTGAAGCCCAGCGCGACGGCTGCGTAGGCAACCCCGATGGGCATGCCGACAACGAGGATCTGCAGCAGAGTTGCCACTCAACCTCCACCCAGAAGCCCTTGCAACTTTTTAACCTACGTATGCGCGCTTGTCAACGGTAGTGTTGAAAGCGGCTGCGTGCGGCTACGTGCTAGACCTGCATCCGGAGGGACGAGATGAGTCGGATCAACGAACGTCGCCAGCAGGCGCAGGCGGAGCCCAGTCGCGAATATGTCGAAAAGCGCGCGGCACTGGTGGATGCGGCTGCGGGCGTCTTCCGGGATCGCGGCTACGACGGCGCGAGCATCAACGAAATAGCGGCAGCCGCGGGGACTGACAGAGCGACGGTTTACTACTACTTTGCTGACAAGCGCGACGTCTTTCACGAGGTCATCGTCGACGCGGTCGAGCGCAACGTGCTAACCGCAGAGGCCATCGCGGCGAGTGATCTCACCGCCGCCGAGATGCTCACGGACCTTGTAAGCGCTTTGTTGCGATCTTACGAGCGCCATTACCCGTACCTGTTCGTCTACGTCCAGGAGGACATGACCAAGCTCGCGCATGACGATCGACGTTCTTCACGGAAGCTACGCGATCTGCACCGGCGCTACAACACGGCTGTCGAGCGGATAATCCGTGCCGGCCTGGTCTCCGGCGAGTTCAAACCGGGGTTGGACCCGGAGCTGATCTCGTTCGGCGTGCTAGGCGCCGTGAACTGGACCCATCGCTGGTTCAAGCCCGATAAGGGTCCTACCGGCGAGGAGATAGCGCGGGTCTTCATGGAGATGATCCTCCATGGCATTTCCGCTGCGCCAGCGCCGAGACATGGACGCGAGCCTGCTGTTCAGCCCAGCCAGCGTCGACGCCGCTTGTAATTCTTCGTTTCCCGCAAGTCCCGGCGAGCGCCATCCCGGTTCAGGCCGAGGTAAAACTCCTGCAGGTCAGGATTCCGCCGGAGCTCCTCGCTGGTTCCGCTCAGTACTATCCGCCCGGTATCGAGCACATGTCCGCGATCCGAGATCGCGAGGGTGTGGTGTGCGTTTTGCTCGACGACGAGGATGGTGAGCCCCCGGGTGTTGAGGACACGGATGGTTTCGAAGACGAAGTCGGTCATAACGGGCGAGAGCCCCAGCGACGGCTCATCTAGGAGCAGCAGCTTGGGGCGGGTTATCAAGGCTCTACCGAGAACAAGCATCTGCTGTTCCCCGCCCGACAGATACCCCGCGCTTCGCGTTCGCAGTACCGCAAGCTTGGGGAACAAGGAGTAGGTGTCCGAGATCGCGTCTGCGGTCTCGGAGCGGCGGAGTTTGACCGCGGCCGCGGCAGCGCGCAGGTTTTGTTCGACGGTTAGATGCTCGAGCACCCGCCGGCCTTCAAGGACCTGTACCACACCTCGGTTGACGGTCTCCGTCGGAGTGCAACCGACAATCGAGGAGCCATTGAAGGTAATGGTGCCTTCCGACACGCGCCCCTTCTGCGGAGCAAGGAGGTTGGAGATAGCTCGGAGGAGCGTCGTCTTGCCTGCCCCGTTGGGGCCGAGCAGCCCGAGGACTTCCCCGCTGCGGATCTGCAACGAGATCCCCTTGAGCGCGAGGATCGTGCCCTGGTACCGGACCTCGACGTTATTCAGCTCCAGCAACGGCCGCGCGGGACCGTCTAGCGCACTTGTGGCGGCCTCCGTGGCCGTCATAGTCGCACTCCGGCCTTGCGCTGCTTGACGTATGTTCCGGCCGGTCCCGGCCCATCTCCGCTGCGCGGGCACTCCAAGACGTCGTTGAGACACACACGCGCGCGCACGGACGTTGTCGCGCCGTTGGTCAGCCGCACTTCCGAGACGCTGTCTACCTCGGCGTCCCCTCTAGCGAGCGCGCTTAGCAGTTCGGCGTACTTTCGGGTCACCACGCTGCGGCGCAGTTTGCGACTCCGCGTCATCTCACCGTCATCAGCGTCGAGTTTCTTGTAGAGGTTGGCGAACCGCTGAACTCTCGCACCTTCCGCGGCCAGGCGGTTAACGCCTGCGATCTCCTCGCGCACGAGCTCGATCACCCCAGGGTGCTGGCTCATGGTGGCAAAGTCACCGAGGGCTACGTGCCGCTGCTCACCCCAGTTGCCAACCACGCCCTCGTCGACCTCGACCAGGGCAACGAGCGAGGCGCCGTCCGGGGCTACCACCGCGACATCCCGGATGTATGGGCTCAATCGGAGCCTCGTCTCGAAAAAGCCGGGCGCGAGGATTTCCCCATCGGCGGTTGTGATCATGTCCTCGAGTCGGTCGAGGTAGACCAGGTACTCGTCATCGGTGAGGTACCCGCCGTCGCCGCTTCGGATCCAGCCATCGGGCGTCAGTTTGCCCGATGCCGCAACGCCCTCCTCGAGATAGTAGCCAACGAATGGAACGCCGCCGCGCACCTGAATCTCGCCCTCATGGATGCGTATCTCGATCGGGTCGCCGTATTTACTGGCTAGACGCTGACCTACCGTCTCGAAACGCTGTCCGTCCGCGGTGGAAGTAATGATGCCGACCTCGGTGAATCCGTACACGTTGCGAACGGACACCCCAAGTGCCTGCAGCAGTTCGAACAGCTCAGGTCCGAGCGCACCACCAGAGTTGATCGCGGTTCGCAGTCTCGAGAAGCCCAGTCGATCACGGACCGGGCGTCCGATCAGCTGCCAGGCGAGCAGGCGCTTCAGCGGTAGCAGCCGGGACGCGCCGCCCCCTGCGTCTCCGTGCAGGATCTGGATCGACCAACGGTAAATCGCGCGGACCAGGCGGCCGGCGTCGCGGATCTGGAGGTCTATCGACGATGCGATTCCCTCCCACTGGCGCGGGCCAAAGAAGACGTAGTGGGCTCCGATCTCCCGAATGTCTCGCTCGACCGTCTCTGGTTCCTCGACGAAATTGACGACCAGCGGAAGCATGGCGCCGAGCGTGACGCCGAGGTATTGCTCGGTGGCCCAGGCAGGAGATATGTAGCTCACATAGTCAGCCTGCGCTTTTGCATCGAGGACGTCCCGCCATCTCGACGCGCAGTCGATCAGGTAGCGATGGGTTCCCATCACGCCCTTGGGTTCTGAGCTCGTTCCCGAGGTGAGGATGACGACCGCCAGGTCGTCTAGTCCGACACGGTCGACGCGGGCGTCGATCAGATGCGGATCGGCGCTCAAGCGGGCCTGACCATCGGCGATAAGTTCAGTGAAGCTGACCAACCGCTTGTCGTCGTATGTGCGCATGCCGCGCTCATCCCAGTACGCGAGCATTCCTACGTCGGTAGACTCAGCTGCGTCTAGAACCTTGTCGCACTGTTCTTGGTCTTCGCATATGACTGCAGTGATCGCGTATCTTTGGAGCAACTCGGCGAGTTCGGTTGCAGAGATGTCCGGGAAGAGGCACATCACGGGCCGACCCAAGCAGAGCGCCGCGTATTCCGCCCAGAACAGCTCGGGTTCGTTGTCCCCGATGATCGCTAGGCATGAGTCGTTCGCGGGCAGGCGCAGCTCCAGCCCCGCCGCCAGGGCGGACGCCTGCCCCCAGACGGTTCCCCAGGTATAGGTGTGCCAGATCCCGAATCGCTTGTAACGCATCGCTATTTGCTCGCCGCGGATTTCGGCGTTCCGCCGAATCAGCCGGGGGAGGGTGAGCTCATCGTCGGTCAATTGGTGTCCGTTCCACCGCTGACCACCGGGCCGGTGCCGATGTATGCCGCGACGACATCGGGGCGCTGAAGGACTTCGTCGGGGCGTCCCTCGGCGAGCAGCTTTCCCCAGTCCAGCACGACGACTCGATCGCAAAGATCACTGACCACGGCCATGTCGTGCTCCACGAGAACTACCGGCAGGCCCGCATCACGATTGAGCTCGATGATGAAGCGGGCCATGTCTGCCTTCTCGTCTTGGTTCATCCCGGCCATCGGCTCGTCGAGCAGCAGAAGGTGTGGGTTGCGGGCGATGGCGCGGCCCAGGTCCACGCGTTTGCGCAGTCCGTATCCCAGCAGCCCTGAGGCCTGGTCTCGATAGGCTGACAGGTCGAGAAAATCGAGAATCTCCTCTACTCCCCGCCGGAGTTTAGCTTCCCGGCGTAGTCCCCAGGGCCTGATGACCGCGGCCGCCACCAGCCAGCCCTGTGCGGACGCGGCCGCAACCATGAGGTTGTCGAGCACCGATAGACCCAGAAAGAGCCGGGCATTTTGAAACGTCCGGCCGACTCCTCTGCGCGCGACTTGGTGAGGTGAGAGGCGGCTCACATCGTGCCCCTGGACAAGAATCCGTCCCGATGTCGGTCGGTAGTAGGCGCTGATGCAGTTGAGCAGAGAACTCTTCCCGGCCCCGTTGGGGCCGACGATCCCCAAAACCTCTCCGGCGCGCGCGTCGAGGGTTAGATCGTCGATGGCCACGACACCACCGAATGAAAGACCTAGCTTCTCGACGCTCAGAACCGGCTCGGAGCCGGTTCCCGGCTCGGAGCCGGTTCCCGGCTCGAAGAAGCGGGGCGTCGGTGATGCGTAGAGGGTGCCCATCAGCGGGAGCCCACGGCCTCGTCGCGCAGGTCGAGAACCAGCGGCGAGTTCTCGGCTATCACGGCGTCCCACTCGAGCGGAATCTTCATGCGAGCAGCCCGTTCGATGGCTTCCTCGATGGCGAGGGCATTCGCAGGCTTGGGTGACGCCAGGGCTAAGCGCGGATCGTCCTGCCCGCCAGGTCGTCGCTGAATAATCACCTGAAAGGCGCAGTCGAGACTCGCGCTCGCGAGCGCCCGGGTGATGGTGGAGGGGACGAGGAACATTCCTTTGATCTTGGTGATTTCCGTGGAGCGCCCGACGATGCGTGCGATGCGGGGCTGATCGTCACCGCACCGGCACGCATCCCGAAAGACCGAGTCGACGAGGTCGCCGGTGCGGAGCCGGACGATTGGCATGGCGCGACGCGAAAGATCACTGACCACAAGTTCCATCGGGTGGCCAGGTTCAGGCAGGGCGGCCACCGCCGTCGCCGGATCGATGAATTCGATCACTAGGTCCGAGCGCAGGTGCATACCCTGACCGGCTGCACATTCTGACGCGACCACCCCCACGTCGGCTGTTCCGTAGAACTCGCGGGCGACTAGTCCGTAGGCGTCTTCGAAGTGGCGCTCGAGGTTCGGGTTGCTGAGCTCCCCCATCAGCACGGCCTTGCGGAGCGGTAACTCGATGCCGGCCGCGTCGGCTTGCCGGAGCAGGTGTTCCAGAAAGGTCGGAAAGGCCACTATGCCCGTTACGCCGAGGGCGCGGATGGTGTCTAGATGCAGCTCCGTCCGGCCTACTCCGCCGGGCACGACGCCGCAGCCGACCATTCGAAGGCCTTCGGTGATCACCGTTGCCGCGATCACCCAGTTGTACATCGTGGTCTGATCGACGAGATCCGCGTCGGTCAGCCCGGCATTCGTGAACGCATGCGCGTAAGACTTGGCCATCGCGGTTAGGTCCGCCGCGGTGAATGGCATGTACAGCGGACCCGCCGCAACGAACACGTAGGCCAGCTCGGCCGGGTCCACGGCCAGGCGTCCGCCAAAAGGGTCGGCACCGGAGGACGCCTCTACAAGACGCTCTTTCGTTAGGAGCGGCAAACTCTCCCAGTCGTCAAGATCGACGCCTTCCCATTCACTCGCATAAGCCGGCGTCTCGAGCGCACGGGCGATCAGGGCCTGGAGCTGGGCCCTATCTACCGTCTGCTCGGCAAGGCGAACGGGGTCCATGGCGGAACGCTCCTGAGGCTGGCCCCCGATTGGGCCAAGACTGCTTTTCTTCCTGTCCGCGTAGGCTAGGCGCTTCCACCGAGCCTGTCAACGATCACGTTGACAGGCGAACGCTGGCGGATGCCGCCCAGCCTCAGGGAAGTGAGCTGCATGGGAGCGACGCTCACAGTGACCAATTCGGTCGCCATCATCACCATCGGCCCACCCACCACCCGGAACGCCTTGACGGGCGATGCCGCACGGGAACTCCTCGCCTGCCTCGACGAGGTCGACGCTCACCAGGATGTCGGCGCCCTGGTGGTCCGTGGCGCGGACGGGCAATTCTGCTCCGGCGCGGACCGAGGTCTGCTTGCGGCGGCGCGTGAGCGGCCCAACGATCCTGAGGTAATCGGAGCGTTGGCCGCGATATACGAGTCCTTTCAGCGTCTTGCAACCCTGCGCGTGCCTACGATCGCTGCTATTCGCGGGGCAGCTGTTGGGGCCGGTTTGAACCTTGCTCTCGCAGCGGACGTCCGCGTCGTCGCGCGCGACGCCAGGATCATTTCCGGTTTCCTGCGAATTGGCCTGCACCCCGGAGGCGGCCATTTCCGGCTGTTGGAACGCGCGGGCGGCGCCCAAGCGACGGTCGCGATGACTCTCCTCGGCGAAGAAATCGACGGTAGGAGAATGGTCGAACTCGGGCTCGCCTGGGAGACCCTGGAGGATGAGGCCGTCGAATCTCGCGCTCTTGAGCTGGCCGCCCGGGCCTCGGCACCGGAACTGATCCGGGACGCCGTGGCGACCTTTCGCGCCCAGTCTGAGATCGGCAGAATGCCTATGTGGGCGGCCATTCGCGCCGAACAGGCGGGGCAGTGGCTATCGTTTGTCCGCGCCCCTGGGTGACAGTAGGAAAGTAGGGCTGCAACGTTTGCCGTGGAATGCGAGGGCGGTAGGCGACACGCGCTCCAGCCGGCGCGTCATGACAATGGCGACCGCCTGGTCGCCGGGCCAATGTCGGACATTCCCATCCGCGCGCAACAGATGTCGATTATCAGTTTGGCGCGGTGAGGTTAGCCCTTTAGGTCAGGATTTCGTCGGGTGTCACCTGGTGCCGCGCGGCCGCGGCAGGGGCTCGGCCGACTGAGGTGGACAGTGAGCCGCGGTGGGTCCCGCGCCGGCCGCGCGCGTCGAAGCTTCGCCGTTCCAGGGCCCACCAAATGCCGAACAGATCTTCGATGTTGCTCAAATCGCAGTGGGTTGCCGCTTCGAAGCGCCGTAGCCGGTGTCGAAGCGTGTTGGGATGGATGAACAGCTCGCGCGCGGCGGTCTCCACGCGCATCCCGGCCCGCAAGAACACGCGCAAGGAGTCCTCGATCTCCGCTGCCAGGCCGCGCAACGTCGGAAGCGACTGCAGGTACCGACCGACCAGTTGCTCGCCGACTTCGTGGTCTGTGGCGACGGCGATCTGAAGTGACAGGGCATCGAACGGGAATGCGCCTACTAGACCGAAGCCCCAGGCCGCGGTCAGTGCCCGACCGGCGAGCTGGTAGGACTTGCCGGCTTCGCTCAATGGCACGGCGGGCCCAAGGCCGATGGTGAGTTGCGGCGCCGGAAGCTCCGGCACCCGGGCGACCACGCCGGCGAGACCACCCTCGATCAGGCCAACCAGCGCAGGCTGCCCGGGCAGGGAGCCTCCGGCCGCGACAAGCTTCTCGGCGGTGTACAAATCCAGATCGGCCGAAAACTCGGCTTGAAAGGCGCGATATGGGCGGTCGGTCACCAGCCGGTAGGCCCCCGCCTGCGCGCGCAGCTCGGTTGAGCTGACGGAACCAAACAGCAGCGCCCGCAGGAAATCGGTTCGCTTCTGCTGGTCGTGCCGCACGAGCTGCATGCCGGCGCGCTGGTGCGCCTCGGCAGCCTCAGTGGTCACCGCGTCGGTCCAATGCCAGAGCAGTTCGGCCGCCTCGAGCAGGATCGTGGTCGGCGCACCGAGGCCGCCGGCCGTCTCGCGGACCTGCCGCCAGATCTCCTCCGCGCCGACTTGGTAAGCGCTGATCATCGCCGACAGGGGGACGCCCTGGTGGGCGCGGGTCTCCGCGACTTCCCGGACTCTTTCCAGCTCCGCGGGCAGCGGCCCCCGGCGCTCGCCGAGCGCGGACATGCCGGCGCTGATGCTGGCCGAGACGCCCGGGGTCAACTCGGCGACGGTGAGACCCGCGTATTCGGGTAGTCGAGCCTGCAGAACATCGGCGATCTGCGTCGCATGATCCCAGACGCGCTCGCCCAGGGAACCGGTGGCCTGCCGAATCGCCGCCCAGCTTTCGACCGGCTCCGTTGTTGGGTCAGACAACGAAACCTCCGCAGCCATGGATCTCCCCCCAAAGGAGGTCCGGCCGGCTTGGCGAATCCTACTGCACACGCGCGCCGATAAGGAGAGTGACGCTGATGCGGTTTCCGGCTTCAGCGGTGCACGGGTCCCGGCCGCACGAGTTTGTCGGCCCGCTCGTGAGGAGGCGCCGGCGGGTTGCCCTGCGCCTGCACCCGGCCCGATGTGGCCGAGCACGAACTGCAACCAAGCCGAGTCCAAGCCGCGGAAGGAAGGTCGACGAGCAACGTGGATGAGTCGGTGGTAATGGCGAACGACTGGCCCCGGCCCGCTCGGCGCAGATGGCTGCTGCTGGTCGTCGCGTCGGCGGTGATGATCTCGCCGCTGGGCCTGGTTCCCGCACACGCGGCCGGGCATCCCGCGATCAGCCGGGCCGGTCGGGACGCTTCAGCACCGGAAGGGCTCTCGTTGCCGCTGGTGGCGGACGGTCGTCGAACCTGGTTCCTGGTCGGAACCGGGGCGGTGGACATCATGCCGACCACGCCGGTCACGATGGCCGCCTACGGGACCTACCGGGTTAGCACCGGCTCCCAGCCGGGCCACCCGCTGATGGCCCGCTCGATCGCCATCTCCTCCGCCGACGGGTCGATGGCCCACACGGTGGTGCTGACCGAGCTCGACCTTCAGGGCTACTTCATCGCCTACAAGGAGGATCCGCTCGGGCAGCCGGGATATTTCGGGACGGACGGCATCCGGGCCCAGGTGCAGCAGGACACCGGACTCGATCCCGAGCATGTGATTGTGGGCACGACCCACACCCATGACTCGCCGGACACCATCGGCATCTGGGGCGGCGGCGACGATCCCCGCAACGAGGCGTACCTGGCGGTCGTGCGAGCCGGTGCCATCAAGTCGATCGAGGAGGCGCTCAGCAGCCGTCGCCGGGCGACCCTGGTGGTCGGCCGGGCCGACGGTCGCCTATACCAAGACACCGTCGGGCAGGTCCGGGGGAACCCCGCTACCTACCCGATGGACCGGATGGTCCGGGTGCTGCAGGCCCGCGACCAGGAAGGCCGGGTGGTGGCCACCCTGGTGAACTACGCAGTCCACCCGACCGTGGTCGGCCAAATCACCACGCTGACCCCCGACTGGCCCGGCGAGGTGGCCCAGGACCTGGATGCGCGCTATGGCGCCGGCACCACGATCGTCGCGCCCGGGGCGCTGGGCCGCACCTGGCCCACCATGCCACCGCCGCCGGCGGGTTCGACCTGGCAGACCGTCCTCGCGGACTACGCCCAGCTGGTCGTGGGTCGCGTGGATGCCGCGCTGAACCGGGTGCGTCCGGTGATCGACCCCACCGTTGCCGCGGTGGGCGCGAGATGGGTGCAGCCGATCACCAACCCGGTCATGCTGCCGCTGTTCTACACCAAGACCGCCGTCCCCGGCGTCGTCGGCGGGCTGATGCGCAGCGACCTTCCGCCGTACTCCTTGGGGGCTGCGGTCACCACCGACCTCAACGCGTTCCGGGTCGGGGACCTGTTCCTGGGTGGCGCCCCCGGCGAGGCCTACCCCGAGATCCAGGCGGAGCTGCAAGCCCGGGTCACCCCGCCCGGCGGGGACGTCTGCGGCGACCCGATGCACGTGTTCGCGCTCAGCCTCACCAACGATCAGATCGGCTACACCCCCACCCTGGACGAGTACGCCGTCGCCCTCGACTACACCGGGGACGAGGGCATCTTCACGCTGAACCCCAACATCGGGGACGACAACATCAACGCCCAACTCGCCAATGCCCGCCGGTTGGGCTTCAGCACCGGGCCGGACTACAACGGCGCCACCGCCGGTCCGGTCCTACCGCCGCCGAACCAGGACACCCCCGCCCCTCCCTACCAGGACCAGGCGGGCCCGGCGCCGCAGTGCCCGCCGGGATCGGATCCAGGAGAGGGGAGCGACCGGTGAGACACCGTGCCCTGCTTGCGGTTGCCGCCCTGCTGGCGACGGCCGGACCGGTGCTGCCCGCGCTCGCCGGGGCCGACCGACCGACCCATCCGGACGGTTCTGCGCCGGCGATCTTTCGGGTCGGCGCCGCGAGCGTCACGATCGATCCCGGCTACCCCCTTGCCATGGGTGGATACGGCCCCGGTCCCGCCAGCGGGACGATGACCCGGCACACCAACCCGCTGACCGGGCAGCCCGAGGACCTGACGGTGCGCGCGATCTCGATCCAGTCCGCGACCGGTGTCGTGGAGCTCGCGCGAGTCGATTCCCAGGGTTGGTTCGCCGGATACGAAGAGGGTCCCTACGGCATCAGCGACACGCGCCAGGCCGCGGCCAGTTTCCTGCAGACGCACGGCGTTCCCGGGGCAACCGAGGCCAACATCATCGTCTCGACCCTGCACGAGCATGCGACGCCGACCATCATGGGGGTCTGGGCTCCGCCCGCTCCCGCACTGCCTTACCTCGAGCAGGTCGCGGCCGCCACGCGGCAGGCCCTTGAGCAGGCTTTCCTGGCCGAGCGCCGCGCCACCATCACCTGGGGCAGGGGGGACGCCCCATGGCTGGCCTCCACCGTGATCGCGCGGGGCAATACCCAGGAGGGCTGGCCGCCGGACGGCTCGCTGTTCACGCTGTGGGCCCGGGACGCCAGCACCGGGGCCACCATCGCCACGTACGTCGTCCAGCCGGGCTACCCCAACATCGTCAAGGGCCCCAACGACCTGGTCTGCCCGGGGGGAGTAGCCGCGGCGGTGCTCAGCACCGACTTCCCCAGTTACACCCAGAATTACCTGGAGGCCCGCCTGGGCGGGGTGGCCATGGTGGCCGACGGGACGCTCGGGAGCCAGCCGGGTCCGATGCAGGACGACACCTCGATCAGCAAGGACCTGCCGCCGCAGACGGTTACGGTGAACGGCTCCCCGGTCAGCTGCCAGCAGGCGACCGCCTTCGACGATGCCATTCACATGGGCATCGTCGAAGGCAACCTGATCAGCGAGGCGTTGGCCTCGGGCCACTACCTGACCAGCCCGGTCGTGGCGGCGGCCGAACAGTACGTGCTGACCCCGGTGTACAACCCCGCGCTGATCGCCCTGCTGTTCGTGGCGCCGGTCGACGGCGGACAGCCCTGGGACCAGGCCGGGCTCGGCGACCAGCTCGCCTACCCGGTCGACCGTTCTTCGTCACCGCCCTACGCCGTCGGCGACGCGGTCGGCACCTGGGTCACCGGGATTCGGCTCGGAGACGTCCTGCTGCTCTCCGAACCGGGTGAGTTCTTCCCGAGCATCCACCAGGCGTGGGACGCCGGGATCAAGGGTGCGGCCGACGTGGTCGCAATCGGGATGGGCCAAGATCAGCTTGGCTACAACTATCCCGCGTATGCGTATCCCTCGACCCAATGGTCGGCGGACGAGCAACTGTTCAATCCCAGCCTCACGCTGGGGGACCAGGTGGTGACGGCGGGCGAGCAGGACGCGCAGGCGCTCGGCTTCCAGGTCGACTACACCAGCAACGCCGAGGTGACGGCCCTCGACAACGACTACACCCGCATCCTCCGGCCAGGGGTCCAGCTGATTCCCTTCCCGCAAAGTGGCGATCTGGACAGTTCCGGGAACTTCACCACCACGCTCCAGGGTTTCGCGACCGCGGCCCGCTTCGGCCCCAGCCCGACGACGATGGGCGCGATCAGCTGGACCTTCGGCGACGGGACCACCGGTACCAGTGGACACGCCAGCAACGACTACTTCACCCACACCTACCACCGGCCCGGCGTGTACTGGGTCACCGCCACCGCCACGGACAGCCGCGGGCAGCAGGACAGCGAAACGCTGCCCGTAACGGTGTATCCCGCCGTGCAGCCCTCGATCACCAGCAACGGCGACACGCTGACCGCACGGGTGACGGGCGGCAGCGGCCGGGTCTTGTTCTACCAGTGGACGATGCCGGACGGGACCTCGGCGTGGGGACCGACCGTGCAGGCGCCGTCAAGCGGAACGGTCACCCTCACCGTTGTCGACGGCACCGGTGACGTCGCGACTATCACGACCACGATCAATGCTTTCCCGGGCGCCACCCACGGGTGCGATCCGGCCCACGCGGGTGACGCCGCGCCCGGGTGCAGCGGCTGGGGGGAATCCCGGCACGGCCTGCCCGACTCCGCCACGTCGTGACCCATCCCGGCGGGGTCCGACGAGTCGCGGCCCGCGGGGACGCAACAACTCCCGGCGGGTTCCCCGCAGCGGGCCGTCTGGATCGACCGGTCGTGCGGATCAGCTTCCGGAGGTCCTAACGCTTGGGCCGGTAGATGTCGGCACGGTGGTCGATATCGAGGTTGTGCACGATTCTGCTGGTCTCGTCGATGCGGTAGATGATCCGATAGGTGCCGCGGCGGGCGCCGTGGCAGCCGGCGAGCGGACCAAACAACGGATTGCCGATGCGGTGCGGGCTGACTGCCAGTGCGCCGTCGCAGAACTCGAGCACCGCGGCGGCGACGGTTCCGGTAGCCGGCTCGAGATTGTTCGCCGAGCGGCAGGCTGGAATCGGAGGTCGTAGCGATCGTCGGACGCTCGGGTCACGCGCCGGTGGCGCCGACGGGCGAGTTCCCGCCGGACGGTGGCCAAGTCCACGCCGGGTTCGCCCCGCTCGAGCGCGCTGAGGCTTTCGGACACGCGCGCGACCGCCTCGGTATCGCCCAGGATCTCCAGGGTCATCTCGAGACCGTCGAGGTCATCGACCGAGAGCAGGACCGCTTCCGGTTCGCCGTTGCGGGTCAGGGTTATCCGCTCGTGTTGCTGGCGAACCCGCCGAGTGAGCTCGGACAGGTGGGTCTTCGCCTCGGACAGCGGGACCGGCGTAGATGCTGCGCTCATCGGCTGCGTCCTAGTCCAGATAGGTTGAAAGTTAGACCATCAGCTCGCTCCGGCTCACAATCTGTAGCAGGTCCGATGCCAGAGCAGCGCAGGCCGTCGCAACGGTAGGGGGTTCTCCCACGCCCTCCTCGACTCGGCCGGCCATGGTCGACCCCAGCGCATCGGGCCCGGCGGCAAACAAGTCGCGCGAATAGATCGACGCCGACTCGGTAACGGCACCGGCAAGATCATCGTCTAGCAGTCCGGTGAGAGACGCGCCGAGGACGGCCGTGTCCACGGCACGAGAAGCCGATAGGCGTTCTTGGCAAGCAGGACGTTCGCGCCCGCATCGACTTCGCGCAGGCCCAGGCGCTCGGCGAACGCGGGCGGATCATTCGCGTAGATCATCGCGTTGCGCGCCGGAGCATACGGCGCCCATCGCTTTGCGGCGAGCGTGCCCGTTACGGCATAGCGGAGGTCTGATCCCATGGCTTCGGTCGAGAGTCGGCCCATGAGGTCCGGCAAGCCCGGCGCGAATCGGCTGGCCGCCGTCACGGATCGGCTTCCGGCTCCTCGGGCGAGGCCGCGCTCACGCTGAGCCGGTGACGGCGAGGAGCACCACCAGCACCGCGCTCGCACCGAGGCACGCGCCGACCGAGACCCCCACCGGCCACGCGGGAACCGGCCGGTTCGCGGATCCCGTGCGGCGGTCGATGTGCCCGGCGACCCGGCGATGCTCCAGATAGCCGACGACCATCAGCGCGGCGCCGGCCGCGACGAGCAGGATCCCGACCACCCCGGAAAGACCGCTGTGCGGCACGCCGGTGCGGGCGAACTCGCGCAGGAACACCCCGAACTTCGCCACAACGAAGCCCAGCCCGGCGAGCGCGATGCCGGTCCGCAGCCACGCCAGGTAGGTGCGGTCGTTGGCCAGCCGGTCGCTGAGGTGCTCGTCGCCGTCGCCCACGGTGGGCAGCCTACGAGTCGCGGGGCAGTGGCCGGGAGACTCACCTCGGTTCCCAGCCTGCCCCGCGTTCCGTACGATCTGCGGGTAAGCCGACGTCACGCGGTTGGGCAGGGTGCCAGTGCCGACGACACAGTTCGTGGCCACGCGCGGCAGGCCCACGTCCGACGTCGAGCCGGGCGGGGCCACCCGACCGTCCCGGTGGGGCCGTCGGTACCGGGCGGCGCTCGTCGCGGCGGACCTGCTGGTGGTGCTCGCGGCTGCGGCCGTCGCTATCGGGGCCCGGTTCGGGCTGCAGGCTCACGTTTCGGTGAAAGGCATCCCCTACCTCGGGGTGTCCTGCGCGCTCGCTCCGGTGTGGGTGGCCATGCTGGCGCTGAGCGGCGCCTACGACGTGCGCCACCTCGGGACCGGGTCGGTCGAGTTCAAGCGGGTGATCAACGCCTCGGTGCGGATGGTGGCCCTGATCGCCGGGGTCGCGTTCGCCCTCAAGTTCTACATCGCCCGCGGCTACCTGGCCTACGCGCTACCGCTGGGTGTCCTGCTGCTCCTCCTCGACCGCTACCTCGCGCGGCGGGTGCTGCACCGCTACCGGGCGGTCGGCCGGTGCGTGCACCGGGTCGTGGCGGTCGGCGATCCGCCCTCCGTCCTCGAGCTGTACCGCCAGGTCCAGCGGGAGCCCTACGCCGGGTTCGTGATCGTGGCGGCCTGCGTGCCCGACGCCGCGTCCGACCTGCTCGACGGCCTTGGGATTCCGATCGTCGGTTCGCTGGCGAACGTGCGGGCCGCCGTCGCGGCGGTCCACGCCGACACGGTGGCGGTCACCGCCGGGCCGCACGTGTCCTCCCTCGAGCTGCGCCGGCTGTCCTGGCAGCTCGAAGGATCCGGGACGAGCCTGGTGGTCGCCCCCCGGCTCACCGACGTCGCCGGCCCGCGGATCAGCATCCGCCCGGTGGCGGGCCTGCCGCTGCTGTACGTCGAGGAGCCCGACTTCTCCGGGCCGATCCCGACCGCGACGCGTTTCGTCGAGCGGGTCGCCGCCGGACTGTTTCTTCTGGTGTGCTCGCCGGTGCTCGGCCTGCTCGCGCTGGGCATCCGGGCGACGAGCCCCGGCCCGGCGCTGTTCCGCCAGCGCCGCGTCGGGCAGCACGGGGCGGCGTTCACCCTCTTCAAGCTGCGCACGATGTCGGCCGGCGCCGAATCGGACCTGGAGTCCCTCCAACACCGAAACGAGGCCGCCGACGGGCTGCTGTTCAAGATCCGCCAGGACCCCCGGGTGACCACCCTCGGGCGGTGGCTCCGCAAGTTCTCCATCGACGAGCTGCCCCAGCTGTGGAACGTGGTCAAGGGCGACATGGCCCTGGTCGGGCCGCGGCCGCCGCTGGCCAGCGAGGTGGAACGCTACGCCGACGACGTCCGGCGCCGCCTGCTCGTGAAACCCGGGATCACCGGGCTGTGGCAGGTCTCGGGAAGGTCGGACCTGTCCTGGGAGGACAGCGTCCGCCTCGACCTGTACTACGTGGAGAACTGGTCACCAGCGCTCGAGGTGCTGATCCTGTGGAAGACGCTGTTCGCCGTGCTCAGGGGTCGCGGCGCCTACTAGCGCAGCTGGGACAGCGCCGTCCAGGTGTACGGCCCCACGTTCCCGGTTCGCCCGATGCCGTGACTGCCCTGGAACTGCTTGACCGCGGTCACCGTCGCGGCGTCGAAGACGCCGGTCGCCGGGATGCCGAGCAGGTGCTGGACCACCGAGACGGCCGGCCCCCGGCTGCCGGGAACGAGGATCAGCTTCCGGTAGGGGGCGACCAGCGCCGCGGGGTTGGGCGCCGGCGTCGGCGACGCCGTGGCGGTGGGGCTGACCACCGTGACCGGGCGCGGCGGGGCCGACGGGGCGGGCGATACGACGACGGGTTCCGCCGCGAGGGTGCTCGCGACCGGCGGCGGGGCGTTCTCCAGCGAGTAGCCGGCCAGGGCGGACGCACCGACGAGTGCCAGCACGGCGAGCGGGCCGGTGAGGGGCACCGTCAGACGGTACCGAGCCCGGGTACCGAAAACGGGTCGCCGCGCCCGACCGGCACCGCGGCGAGGATCCGGTCGACTGCGTCCTCGACCGACCCGGTCCCCGCGTCGACGACCACGTCCGCGTCCGCCGGCGGCTCGAACGGGTCGGAGACGCCGGTGAACTCGGTGAGCTCGCCGCGGCGGGCCCGGGCGTAGAGGCCCTTGACGTCGCGCTGCTCGCAGACCTCCAGCGTGGTCGCCACGTGGACGAGGACGAACCTGCCCTCCCGCTCGACCATGGCCCGCACCGAGCGCCGCGGCCCGTCGTACGGGGCGATCAGTGCGCAGACCGCGACCCCCCCGTGCTTGGTCACCTCCGCCGCGACGAACCCGACCCGGCGGATGTTGGTCTCCCGGTCGGCGCGGGTGAAGCCCAGGCCGGCCGACAGGTGCGTGCGCACCACGTCGCCGTCGAGGAGGGTGACCGCCCGCCCGGCGTCGAGGAGCCGGTCGACCAGCGCCCGGGCGATGGTCGACTTGCCGGATCCGGACAGTCCGGTGAAGAAGAAGGTGAGCCCGGGGCGCGGTTCCGCCGGCCCGCGGCGGTCCAGCTCGGGGGCCGGTCGCAGCCGCAGGTCGGGGAGGAGCTCGCCGACGAACGCGACCGCGTGCGGGGGCAGGCTGACCTCGGTGGCGCCGGCGGAACGCGCGGCGAGGGCCTGGTGGGCGAGCTCGGCCGGGGTCCGGCCGGCCCACGGGGTGCGCAGCACGCGCACCCGATCCGGTCCGCAGGCCCGGCGGATCGTGGCCAGCCGGCGGTGCGCCCGGGCGTCGTCGAGGGGCGCCGGCCCGATGGCGAACTGCACGACCGACCCGGTCCGGGTGGCCGCGGCGGCGGCGGGATCGGTGTCCTCGGGCACTACGACGACGTGCGCGGCGCCCGGCCCGGCCGGCGGCCCGGCGCCCGGCACGCGCACCGGGCCCGCGATCCGGACCCGACCGTCGGGCAGCGGTTCGACGGCGCGCACCTCGACGGTGCCCAGCAGGCGCCCTTCGCCGTCCCGCAGCTCGGTGGTGACCCCGGCGGTGATCCCCGGTGATCCGGGGACCTCGCAGGTCGGTGGCACCGGGCAGGGCGTGCCGTCGCGCAGCCGGAAGCCGGCGGACACCGCGGCCACGTCCGGTCCGGCGAGGAAACCGTCGATCGGACCCCAGGCGCGCGCCCCGAGCAGCGCGACGATCGCCGCGAGCCGCTCGTCGCAGCCGACCGTCGGGCGCTCAGCGGCCGGCATCGGTGGCCTTCGCCGGGGTGGTCCGGGCGAGCACGCTAGCGGGCGGCCGGGGCTGCCGGCGCGGGCAGCCGGCCCTCCAGCAGCAGCTCGATCGCCTCGACCGACCGCTTCGACGCAGTCCCGTCGCCGTACGGGCAGGGCAGCTTGGCCAGCCGCGCCAGGGTCGCGTCGAGGTCGTCGAGGATGGCCCGCGCGCCGCCGCCGATCGCGCCCGGCTCGGCTCGCACGAGGGTCGCCACCCCGCCGAGGACCTCGGGCCGCTCGGTGGCGTTGCGGACGACGACGACCGGTCGCCCGAGCACGCTGGCCTCCTCCTGGATGCCGCCGGAGTCGGACACGAGCAGGGCGGCGTCGGCGACCAGGCCGAGAAATGTCGGGTAGGGCAGCGGCTCCAGCACCCGCAGCGCCCGCAGCCGGTCCTCCAGCCCGCGGCGGGCCACCTGGGCCCGGGTCCGCGGGTGCAGCGGCAGCACCACCGGCAGCGGCAGCGACGCCAGCTCGTCGAGGATGATCTCCAGCGTCGGCCCGTCGACGTTCTCCGGGCGGTGGAAGGTCGCGAGGATGTAGTTCTCGGCGACCAGCCCGTGCCGGTCCAGGTGGGCGGCCCGTTGCCGCGAGCTCGGCATCAGGTCGGTGGTGACCTCGACGACGGTGTTGCCGGTGAGCACGACCCGCTCGGCGGGGATGCCTTCGGCGAGCAGGTTGCCGACCGCGGTCTCCGACGGGGCGAGGCACAGGTCGGCGAGATGGTCCGCGAGCCGCCGGTTGTGCTCCTCGGGCATGCTGCGGTCGAAGCTGCGCAGGCCGGCCTCGACGTGCACCAGCGGAACCCCGGCCGCGTTGGCGGCCAGCGCCCCGGCCAGCGTGGAGTTCGTGTCGCCCTGGACGACGACCGCGCCCGGCCGTTCGGCGGCGAGCCGCTCGGCGAGCGCGGCGGTGGCGGCGCCGATCTGCGCGCCGCGGCTCAGGCCGCCGATCCCCAAGGTCACCGACGGTCGCCCGAAACCCAGGTCGGACAGGAAGGTCCCGGCCAGGGCGTCGTCGTAATGCTGTCCGGTGTGCAGCGTCCACGATCGGGAGCCCAGCCGGCGCACGATGCCGGCGAGTTTGACGATTTCCGGGCGGGTACCGAAGACCACGGCGACGTCGGGGGCCGGCACGGCAGCTCCCTCCGTTGTGAAATGTCCGATCCCGTCCGGTTCGGACGGGAGGCTAGGCTGGATCCGCATGGCGGGCGCGCGTACACAGCGTAAACGCGAGAAGCTTACGGATGTCTCGGGAACACGAGGGGCGACTGTGGACGGCGCCGCGGAGGTGGGATGGCGAGCTACGTAGCGGTCAGCGCCTCCCCGATCGTCACCCCGGCCGTCGCCACCCTCGACGGCCGGCCGCAGCTGTTCGACGTGCCGCTTGACCTGCTCGACCTGCCGGACACGCTGGACCGGCTCGACACGCTGGTCCGCTCCGGCGGCTCGCATGTGCACCTCGGGCTCAACGCGCACACCGTGCTCATGATTCGCGAGGACACCGAGCTGCGGGCCGCGCTGAAGGCCGCGACGATGTGCAGCCTGGACGGGATGTCGTGCGTGTGGACGGCCCGCCGGCTCGGCCTCGACGTGCCCGGTCGGGTGGCCGGGATCGACATCATGTCGGCGCTGCTCGGCCACGCCGAGACCGCCGGCTGGTCGGTGTACTTCCTCGGCGGCACCGCCCCCATCGTGGACCAACTGGCCGAGACCGTGACCGCCCGGCACCCGGCGTTGCGGGTCGCCGGCTGGCGGGACGGCTACTTCGCGCCGGCCGACGCCGACGACGTGGTCGCCGAGATCGCGGCGACCGAGCCCACCGTCGTGTTCCTCGGCATGCCGAGCCCGACCAAGGAGCTGTTCGCCGTCCGCCAGCGGGAGGCGCTCGGCGCGCCGCTCATCGTTGGGGTCGGCGGGTCCTTCGACGTGCTCTCCGGGGTGCGGCGCCGGGCCCCGGTGTGGATGCAACGCGCCGGGCTGGAATGGAGCTACCGGCTGTGGCAGGAGCCGCGCCGGATGGCCGGCCGATACCTGGTCGGCAACCCGCGGTTCGTCGCCCTGGCCGCCCGCGAGGTCCTGGTCCGTCGCCGCACCGGCTGATGCCCGGCCCGGCCGGCCGGCCGCTGTTCGTGTGCTGGACCCGCGGCCACGCGCGCAGCACCGCCCTGGCCGCCGCCCTCGACGCCGAGATCCTGTTCGTCGCCGACGCGATCCTGCGCCCGGTCAGCTCCCCGCTGCGCTACCTGCGCTCGACCTGGCGTACCTGGCGGGCGGTCCGCCGGTCGGCACCCGCCAGCCTCATCGTCATGGTGCCGCCGACCCCGGCGGCGGTCACCGGCTGGCTGCTGGCCCGGCGCCGGGGGATCCCGCTGGTCCTCGACCTGCACACCGGGGCGGTCAACGACCCGAAGTGGACCTGGTCGTGGCCGGCGGTCCGGGCCGTCGCCCGCCGGGCCCGGCTCACCGTGGTCACCACCGAGCGGCTCGCCGAGCACCTGCGGGCCCAGGGCATCCGGGTGTCGGCCGTGCACGACCCGCCGCTCGCCGCGACCCCGGCGGGGCGCGCGCACGCCCGGCCCACCGTCGTGGTCGCCGCCGGCTGGAACAACGACGAGCCGGTCGCCGCGCTCGCCGACGCCGCCCGGCGGCTCGACGGGATCCGGATCCTGGTCACCGGCGCCCCGCCCCCGGCCGCGCGGGACGCCCTCGCCGGCCTGGTCGAGCTCACCGGCTGGCTCGCCGAGCCCGACTACCTGGCGCAGATCGCCGGCGCCGACGTCGTCGTCGCCCTGACCACCCGGGAACTCACCATGCAGCGCGGCGGCTACGAGGCGCTGGACTGCCACCGGCCGCTGGTGACCAGCGACACCGCGGTGCTCCGCGACTTCTTCGGGCCGGCCGCCGTCTACACCACCGCCGACGGCGCCGGGATCGCCGCCGCGGTCACCGAGGCGCTTCGCCGGCCGGCGGAGCTGTCCGCGGCGATGGCCGCGCTGCACGCCGAACGTCTGGCTGCCTGGCCGGGGGAGCTCGCGGCGCTGACCGCGGCGCTCAGCGGGCGAGATCGGTGACGGTGTCGACCAGCGGGCGCAGCGTCCGGTCCCAGGTGTAGCGGTCTTCGACCAGCCGGCGGCCGGCGTCGGCGAGCGCCGCCCGGGTCCCCGGCTCGTCGAGCAGGGCGTCGACGGCCGCGGCGAAAGCGGCCGGCTCGTCGGCCACCCTGGCCGCCGCGCCGTCGAGCCCGGCGACGCCGACGCTCGTCGAGACCACCGGCACGCCGGCCGCGAACGCCTCGAGCACCTTGAGCCGGGTGCCGCCCCCGGTGCGCAGCGGCACCAGCAGCATCGCCGCCTGCGCCCACTCCGGGGTGAGGTCGTCGACGACACCGGCCGCCTCGACACCCGAACCGGGCGGCGGCTTGCCGCCGCCGACGTGGCGGATCGTCACCGGCTGGCGGAGCAGCGGGACCACGTTACGCAGCAGCCAGGCGAGCCCCTCCGCGTTCGGCGGGTAGCCGAGATCCCCGAGGAGCAGCAGCCGGGCGCCCCCCGGGTCCGGTCGCGCGCGCTCCGGCAGGTCGGCGCCGTTCGGCGCGAGCACCAGCCGGGCGGCCGGGGCGAGCCGGCGGTAGCTGTCCGCGTCGGCCGCGGAGACCACCGCCGCGGCGGCGTAGCCGGGCAGCTCGCGGCGGGCCCAGCCGCGCAGCCGCCCGGCGTCGACCCGCCAGCGCAGGCCGGGCAGGTCGGCGAACAGGTCGTGCTCGGCGTTGTGCAGGTCGAGCACGGTCATTGCCGGTCCGACCACGCCGCGGCACACCGCGGTGCCGCCGATCTCGTGGGTGAGCACGACCCGCGGCTGGTGCAGCGCCAGGGCCCGGCGCAGCGCGGTCCGCACGTTGCGTCGCCGGTAGAACCCGGCGAACAGCGGCCGGCGCCCCGGCAGCGCCGCGGCGATCGCCAGCGCGGAGCGCCAGCGGCTCGGCGAGCGGCGGACCGCCCACACCGGGAATCCGCCCGGCGGGTCCAGCGCGGCGGGGTCGCGCACCGCGGCGAGCACCGCCAGGTCGGCGCGTCCGGCGAGCTGGCGGCTGAGGGCGCCGAGCCGGCGCTGGGCTCCGGTCCGGGCCGGCCAGGGTGCTTCGACGGCGACGAGCAGCACCCGGGGGTGACCAGGGCGGGCCGGGGCGGGGGGCGCGAGGTGCAGCGCCGCCCGCCAGGCCCGGGTCTCCGCCCGGTCGAGCCGACCGGTCAGCCCGGCGAGATACCACCAGCCGCCGGCGATGCGCCGGTAGGCGAGCGCGGCGGGCCGTCCCCGGTGCCGGCGCAGATAGCGGACGGTGGAGGCGACGTAGTGCACCCGACCGGCGCCGGGCAGGGCCGCCCGGCTGGCGCCTTCCGAATGCACCGCCCGGGCGCCGGCGCACAGCTCGACGCCGTGCCCGGCCGCGCGCAGCCGCTCGGCCAGGTCGAGCTCCTCGAAGAACAGGAAGAACCCCGGGTCGAAGCCGCCGACCGCGCGGAACGCGTCGGCCCGGACGAGCAGGCACGCCCCCTCGACGTAGCCGACCGGACCGGAGGCGGCCCGCCCCGGCGGGTGGCGGCGGTCCGGGGTGAACCGGGCCAGCCGGCGCGGCAGCGCGTAACGCAGCTCGCTGGCCAGCGTGGCCCGCTCGCCGGAGGAGGTCAGGGGGGTCCCGTCCGGGGCGAACAGGCGGGGCGCGACCAGCCCGGTGCCGTCGCGCCGGTCGAGGTAGCGCACCAGCGCTTCGAGGTTGGCGGCGTCGATCCGGGCGTCCGGGTTGAGCAAGCACAGCAGCCGGGCGTCCGGCAGCGCCGCCGCGCCGGCCATCGCGCCGGCGCCGAAGCCGACGTTGCGGGCCAGCCGCACGACCCGCACCCCGCCGCACCCGGCGACGGCCGCGGCGGTGTCGTCGGGGGAGGCGTTGTCGACGACGACGACACCGTGCAACCGGCCGACCGGCAACGCCCGCAGGCAGGCCGGCAGCGTGGCGGCCGAGGCGTACGCGACGACGACGACGCCCACCCCGGCCAGCCCGTCGCTCGCCCGCTCCGGGCCGGTGGGACTGCCTGCCACGACGTCTCCGCAGCTACTCGACGAGTCGCGGCGACGTGGCGAGCAGCGCGCGCTCGGCCGCCAGGTCCGCGTCGACCATCATCGCGATGAGCTCGCGGAAAGCCACCGTCGGTTCCCATCCCAGCTCCGCCCGGGCCTTCCCGGCGTCCCCGACGAGCAGCTCGACCTCGGCGGGACGGAACAGGCACGGGTCCTGGCGGACGAACGGGCCCCAGTCCTCGATGCCGACCCGGGCGAACGCGACGTCGATGAGATCGCGGATCGAGTGGGTGACACCGGTGGCCACGACGAAATCCCCGGGGGCGGGTTGCTGGAGCATCGACCACATCGCGGCGACGTAGTCGCCGGCGAACCCCCAGTCCCGGCGGCCGTCGAGGTTCCCCAGACTGATCGTCGAGTCCAGACCGAGGGCGATCCGGGCCACCCCGCGGCTCACCTTGCGGGTGACGAACTCGGTCGGGCGCCGCGGGCTCTCGTGGTTGAACAGGATCCCGCAGGAGGCGAACATCCCGTAGGACTCGCGGTAGTTCAGGGCCATGTAATGCCCGTAGGTCTTGGCCACCCCGTACGGGGACCGCGGGTGGAACGGCGTCGTCTCGACCTGCGGCACTTCGCGGGCCTTCCCGAACATCTCCGAGCTGGACGCCTGGTAGCACCGGACCCGGCCGGGGTCGTTCCCGAAGACCACGCGAACCGCCTCGAGGACCCGCAGGGCTCCCATCCCGGTGACGTCGCCGATCAGCTCCGCCCGCCGCCACGAGGTTCCGACGAAGCTCACCGCCCCGAGGTTGTACACCTCGTCGGGCTGGGCGACCTCCATCGCGCCGATCAGGCTCGGCAGGTCGCGCAGATCCCCCTCGACGAGCCGGACCTGCGGGACCAGCCGCTCGACGTTCGCGAGCTTCGGGTTGCCCTGCCCGCGGACCAGGCCGAACACGTCGTAGCCCTTCGCGACGAGGAGCTCCGCGAGGTACAGCCCGTCCTGCCCGGTGATCCCGGTGACCAGCGCCCTAGGCATCCGCGGCCGGCCGAGGCCCAGCACACCCGCACACGACGGACTCCCGGTCTTCCGTGCCCGACGGCGCGGGCGGTCACGACACGCTAGCGGCCCGCCGGGGTCAGCGCCCGGTCGGCCGGGCCGCCCGGTTCGCCGCCGCCTTGCCGCGCGTCCGGCGGGCGTGGGTGGGGTCCGCGGGGTAGGCCGGGGCGGCGCTGGTCGCGCGGGCGTAGCGCCAGGTCCAGCGTCGGCTTTCGACCCAGCTCAGGGCCACCCCGAGGTAGCCCATGGTGGCGACGCCGGAGGCGGCCCCGACCCGCAGGGCGAGCCGGCTGGAGCGGCGGAGGGCGGTCTGGGGGGAAGTAGCCATGCCCCAGGCATACCAGCTCCCCGGGCTGCGGCAGGCAAACATTGGGTGAACTCATCGGCAACCGGGGCGCGCGGGTCACCCGCCGGGCAGCTCGGCGCACACCCCGACGAAGCGCGCGGCCAGGCTCGGCCACGCGTAGCGTTCGGCGACCCGCCGGCCCCCCGAGCCGAGCGCACCGGCGAGCCCCGGGTCGGCGCGCAGCCGGGTCAGCGCCGCCGCGAAGTCGACCGGCCGGTCGGCGAGCAGCACCCCCTCGGCGTCGGGGATCCCCTCGACGCCCTTCGTGGTCGACACGACCGGACGGGCCCAGGCCAGCGCCTCGAGCACCTTGAGCCGGCTGCCGGAACCGGCGTGCAGGGGCACGACGACGCACCCGGCGCCGGCGAGGTGCGGCCCGACGTCGGGGACCTCGCCGACGACCCGCAGCGCGGGATGGCGGGCCAGCGAGCCGAGGGCCGCCGGGCCGCCCCGGCCGACGACGGTGACCGGCCGCCGGTCGGGCCCGAGCAGCGGCCAGACCGCCTCGGCGAACCAGGCCAGCCCGTCGCGGTTCGGCGGGTAGTCGAGGCTGCCGACGAACAGCGGATCCGCTCCCGGCGGCGGGGGCGGCGGGTTCGCCGGAAGGTCGGTGCCGTTCGCGATCACCGTGGCGGCCCCGGCCCCGACCAGTGCCGCGTCGATCTCGCTGACCACGACGGTGCGGGCCCGCGGGTCGCCGGCGGCGGCCCGTTCGAGCCGGCGCATCCGGGCGATGTCCCAGCGCCGCTCGACCCGCCGCCACCGGCCGGCCGGCGCCGGCAGGCTGGCCAGCCGGGCGGCCTCGGCGTTCTGTAGGTGGAAGACGTAGGGACCGAGCAGCGGCCGGTAGGGGGCCAGCGCGGAGTGCTCGACGACGGTGAGCCGGCCGGCCTGAAGCCCGCGGACCAGGCGGACCGCGGCCGGGTGCCAGCAGCGGGCGGTCGGCACGGGCCAGCCGTGTCGCGCGGCGACCGGGCGGTTGACCGGGGCCCGCAGGGTCGGGAACCAGCGGACCGAGGCGGCGCCGGTGGCTGCGGCGAGGGCGTCGGCGTCGACCTCGTCGCCGATCACGACGAGGTCGACCGGGGTCGCGGAGGCCAGCGCGGCGAGCAGCCGCTGGGTGCGGATCGTCCCGCCGGAGCGGGGTTGGGGGCTCGCCTCGGAGGTCACCCAGACGACCGGCCGCACCCGGTCATCCCCCCGCGTGCCGGGCGAGCAGCCGGCGGGTGACGTCGTCCCAATCGCGGTCCGCGACCAGCTGGCGGGACCTGGCCGGGTCGGGCGGGGCCTGCGCCGCGGCGCGCACCGCGTCGGCCATCTCCGTGCCGCTGTCGACGACGGTCACCGCCGGCCCCCATCCGTTCACGCCGGCCACCCGGGAAGCCACCACCGGCAGGCCGGCGGCCAGGTACTCGAGCAGCTTGAGCGGCTCCATGCTGTCGGTGAACGCGTTCCGCCGGTGCGGGAGCAACCCGACCGCGGCGGCGGCGAGCAGTCCGGGGACCTGCTCGTGCGGCACCGGGCCCAGCCAGGTCCACGGTCCGGCGTCGAGCCGGGCGGTGAACTCCGGTCCGGCCGGACCGGCGAGCACGACCGGCAGCTCCGCGCCGAGCCGGCGGGCGGCGGCCTCCAGCATCCCCAGATCGACCCGGGACTGGATCGTTCCGACGTAGACCGCGAACGGGCGGTCCGGCAGCCCGGCGGGGGGCGGGCCGGGGTGGGCGAACGCGCCGCGGTCGACCCCGTTGCCGACGTGGGTGACGGCCAGGCCGAAGTCGGCCCACAGCCGCGCGACCAGCTCTCCCGAGTTCGCGGTCACCGCATCGAGGCCGGCGGCCCGCCGGTAACCGTCGCCGACCCGGCCGGCCAGGTGGGCCACCCCGTCGTAGCAGCGCCAGTCGTCTTCGGCGTCGAAGCCGCGCCGGTCGACGTCGAGATGGGCCAGCACCGGCACCCACAGCGGGCTCGCCGAGATGGCGATCCGCCGACCCGCCGCCGGGCCGAGCGCCGCGGCGATGGCTCGGCCGACCCTCGCCCAGCCGACCCGATCGACCGGCCTGGGCCGGTCGCCACCCGGGACGGTGGCGTCGAGCACCCGGAACCCGGTGGCGTCCCGACCCAGCTCCCGGACCAGCGGGAACCTCGGGTCGAGCATCGCCCGGCGCCGGAAGTGCGGGAAGTCGACGACGGTGACCCGCTCGGCGAGGCCGAGCGAAAGCAGGCGGGGGGCGACGAACCGCCAGCGCAGTGCGGCCGTCTCCAGCTCCGCCCAGATCGCCCCGTGCAGGACGACGACATCGAGCCGGTCGTTCACCCGGCGACGGTAGCCTGCCGCCGGGCGGGGCATAGACCGAGCATGGCCCTCGCTTTGCACCCCGCCCACCTGCGCCGCTACCGGCAGATCGCCGGGCTGCTGCTCCGCCACGCCCGTCCTGGACTGGTCCGCGCGCAGGGTCTCGACCAGATCCTCGACGAGACCGACGCGCCGGGGCAGCAGGCCGACGCGGAGGCGCTCGCCAACGAGCTGGAGGCGATGGGGCCGACCTTCGTCAAGCTCGGGCAGCTGCTCGCGTCCCGGGTCGACCTGCTGCCGGGCACCTACATCGATGCGCTGGCCCGGCTCCAGGACGACGTCGCCCCGTTCGGCTTCGCCGAGGTCGAGGAGATCATCGAGACGGAGCTCGCGGTCCGGCTGTCCCGGGTCTTCGAGGACTTCGACCCGCAGCCGCTGGCGGCGGCCTCCCTCGGTCAGGTGCACCGCGCGACGCTGCGCGGGAACCGGCTGGTCGCGGTGAAGGTGCAGCGCCCCGGGATCCGCCGCCAGGTCGTTGAAGATCTCGAAGCGGTGGAGCAGATCGCGACTTTCCTCGACGAGCACACCGACCGCGGTCGACGTTATGCCCTTGCCGAACTGGTCACCCACTTCCGGGTGGCGATGCTCGGGGAGCTGGACTACCGGCGGGAGGCGGCGAACCTCGCCTCGATCGGCGAGATCCTCGCCGAGCATCCCCGGCTCGTCGTGCCGCGCTCCTACGACGACCTGTCGACCGGACGGGTGCTGACGATGGACTACATCGACGGCCGGAAGGTCACCGACATCTCCCCGCTCGGCCGGCTCGACCTCGACGGCGCCGGGCTCGCGGATGCGCTGTTTCGCGGGTACCTCACCCAGGTGCTCGCCGCGGGCGTCTTCCATGCCGACCCGCACCCCGGGAACGTGCTGGTCACCACCGACGGCCGGCTCGCCCTCATCGACCTCGGGCAGGTGGCGCGGATCGCCCCCGGGCTGCGGGAGCGGCTGGTCAAGATGTTCGTCGGGCTCGCCGACGGCCGCTCCGACGAGGTGGCCCGGATGCTCGCGCAGCTCGGCACCGAGCTGGACGACTACGACGAGGCGGCGTTCGGCCGGGCGGTTGCGGACATCGTGGCGCGCGTCGCCGTGTCCGGGGGCCCGTCGCTTCCGGCCGGCACCGCGGTCCTCGAGCTGGCCCGGGCCTCCGCGGAGGCCGGGTTGCGACCGGCCCCGGAGCTGTCCATGCTCGGGAAGGTGCTGCTGAACCTCGACCAGGTCGCGGTCACCCTCGACCCGGACTTCGCGCCGGAGGTGGCGCTGCGCAAGCACACCGCCGAGATCCTCACCCAGGGGATGAAGACCACCCCGAGCCGCCTGCTCGGCGGCCTGCTCGAGACCCGGGAGTTCGCCGAGGCCCTCCCCGGCCGGGTCAACCGGGCGATGGACGCCCTCGGCAGCGGGCACTTCGAGCTGCGGGTGCAGGCGTTCGACGAGGTCGAGTTCCTCAAGGGGCTGCACAAGCTGGCGAACGTCGCGGCCGCCGGGCTGGTGCTCGCCGCGATCATCCTGGGGACGGCGGTGCTCGCCCGGACCACCGGCGGGCGGACCTCGAGCATCGCGCTCGGCGTGTTCATCGGGGCCGCGTTGTGCGGGCTGGCGCTGATCGCCCGGGTCGTGCTCTCCAGCCGCAACGTGCGGCCGAGTCGGCGGCGTTGAGGGGGCAGTCCCCGGGTCGGGCCGGGCTGGGCCGGGCCGGGCGGGGCGGGGCGGACGCCGGACGCCGAGTGGGGCGGACGCCGGACGCCGAGTGGGCGAATCGGCTGATCGCCCAGGCTCCGAGTGGGCGGTTTGCCCCGGCACGAACGCCCACTCACCGCGCGGAAGGGGGCACGGGGAGGGGCGGGTCCGGGGGTGTCGGCCCATCCGCCAGCTTGGGAACGGCAGGTGTGAGTAAACGACCGCGCCGTTGATCGGAGCGCTCCCCGGGTCGACAGCATCCTCGAACCGGAGGCCGGCTGAGCGTTATGTGATCTTGAAGGTAGCTTTCGAGCAGACCCGCAAAGACGATCACGTTTTGGCCCCCCACTTCTGCGGTGCTGCTCCTTGCCGAATCCGCCCCACCTGGGGGCGTCGTCGTATCGGGAGTGCGGGAGGTAGCGCCGGCGGGCGAGGTGGACCCGCAGGGACGTTGGCCCTGCCGGCAGGGTTGTCAGGGGCCGAGCACGCCGAGGGGCAGGACCGCTATCCCGTCGGAGCGGCGGTAGGCGTGCGAGCCCGTCGTGACGACTGCGGCGTCGAGGAGTTGGTCACCGATGACGTTTCGGAGCCAGCGGAGGTGTCGGACGTCCCGGTCGCTCACCGTCGCGGACAGCTTCGTCTCGATGGCTAGCACCCGGCCGTCGTTGCGTTCGACGATCAGGTCTACCTCGTGATCACCGTCGCGGGTCCGCAGGTGCGCGACGCGAGCATCTGCTGCCTGGGCGAAGACCCGCACCGACAGGGCGGTCAGCGACTCGAACAAGGCGCCAAGGAACGTTCCGTTCCGCGGGATCGCGACTGCCCCGCCCCGCCCGCGGAGCAAGTCGGCTCGGCTGACGTCCGCGAGCCGGCAGGCAAGCGCAGGGTCGGCGAGGTGGTGCTTGGCCGCCTGCGCCAAGCGCTTGAAGCGGTTGTTCCCGGGCAGCCACGGGTCCACCTCGTCGAGGATGCGAAGCCGGGTCAACGCGTCGATATACGGAAGCGTCGTCGTTCTCGCGGGCTTGTCGTGCATCCCACCGGTTGCCGCGTTGCGGATCGTCTCCCATGAGCTGGTGGTCGCGGTCGCGGCGGCGTAGGCACGCAGCCATGCCCGGACGGTGGTGGGCCGGCGAACCTTCAGTCCGGCCTCCTCCAAGTCCGTATCCACGATGCGGTCCACGTAGCCGTCGAGCTGCGCTGTCAGCGCCCGACCGGCCAGGCCCTGGAAGCCGGGAAAGCCCGAGCCGAGTATGAGGTCTGTGTAGTTCGCCACGCGCACGGCCGAGGCGCCGGCTACCTCGGCGACCTCACCGGCGAGCAGCGTCCGCAAGCTCACCGACGGTCGCACCACACCGCGCTCGGGGAGCGTGAGCGGGCGGAGTCGCAGTGCGCTGATCCGCCCGGCGCCAGAGTGCGTGCCGCCGGACGGAGCGGAACCGGTGAGGAGGTACTGCCCACCGAGCGGGGACGCGTCGACCGCGCGCCTGACCGCCTCCCAGACCGCGGGCACCCGTTGCCACTCGTCGATGAGCACGGGTCGGTCGCCCGTCAAGACCAGTTCACTGTCTGCCTCGGCGATCTCGCGTTCCTCCGGCCGGTCCAGCCGCCAGACGGTGCGAGCACGTTGGGACGCGGTGGCGGTCTTGCCCACGGCCTTGGGCCCGTCGAGGAGTACTGCAGGCAGCTGCGGGAGCAGCTCGTCCAGCTCGTCGTCGATAACGCGGGGCACGTACCCGGAGGTGAAATCAGCTGGAGGCAGCTGCGGGTGGGTCACCGGGGAGCTCCTTCATCGCGGTCAGGCCAGGGCGCAAGCCCCAGCAATCAGGCATGGACCCCTGGACGCTACGTTTCAAGGGAATAGTACGCTACTGATAGCGGATAGCTAAAGCTCCAGTGAGCGGTATCTCAACGCTACCATTAGCGGTTAGCGGTAGCACGGTGTCGGGCTCCGCCTGGGTCGGCACCGTGTGGAGCAGCCCCGCGTGAGCCGGCTCAGATTGTTCGCCGTGCTGGACGGCGTGATGTCGACGTCCTGAGTCGGCTGGCTCGACCCATGCACCAGCGCGGCGTAGCCGCCCACGAACACAAACTCGACTCCCTCGTCGACCAAGACCGCGAGCAGCCGCTCCGGATCCAACTCGTTGACCACTACCGGGCCGCGGCGAACCGGTCCTGCGCCCGACGCAGCCGACGACGCTGCGCCTCGCTCATCCGGGCCAGCTCCGCGTCCAACACGTCGTCGTGGCGGTCGTAGTCCTCGATCCGGGTCCGCAACTCCAGATCCGCCGCCGCCAACAACTTGGCCAGCAACGGCAGGGTCGGCTGCTGCCGGTAGGTCTCGATCCGCCCGATCGTGGACTGCGGCACGCTGGCGAGATCCGCGAGCTGCCGCTGGGTCAATCCGCGGCGCAGCCGGGCCAGCCGCAGCAAGTTGCCGGCTAACCGCTGACTCGCCTCCAGCCGGCTGGGACCCATCTCCGCCACGACTGTATGATAGCGCATTCGCTATCGAACGCGAGCGCCGGATAATCACGCCGGCACTCTGAGTGGATCAAGCTGTCGGTGCACGGGAGCGCGCCGTTATAGAGCGGGCGAAACGTCCCGTCCGGTGTCGCGGACCTCCCTGGTGCCGATCGCAGGCGCTACGGCCGGGTCAACACCCCCAACGCGACGGGCCATCCGGGACGGCTTCAGTCGCAACCAACCGTGGAATCCCCACCGCCACCGCGCCCTGCTTTCCCGGGA
>Ga0307374_10001005_pt1 | contig 53027 bp, 54 predicted proteins | sample OX3MG_FD_202532 | JGI IMG/M metagenome (GOLD analysis project Ga0307374, IMG submission 202532) | Soil microbial communities from Risofladan, Vaasa, Finland - OX-3 | ecosystem: Environmental > Terrestrial > Soil > Coastal area > Acid sulfate soil | place: Finland: Risofladan, Vaasa | collected...
CCCTGGTGGCGCACCCGCACCCGCTTTACGGCGGCACGCTCGAGAACAAGGTGGTGCAGGCGCTGGCGCGTGCCTTCGTCGAGCTTGGCTACCAGGCGCTGCGCCCCAACTTCCGCGGCGTGGGTGCAAGCGAGGGTGCCTACGACGAGGGTCGCGGCGAGGTCGAGGATCTGGCCGCGGTGCTCGAGCACGCGCGGCGCGCGCTGGGCGACTTGCCGCTCGCGCTGGCCGGCTTCTCGTTCGGCGCTGTGATGCAGGCGCGGCTCGCGGCGCGCGCCAACCCGGAGCGCCTGGTGCTCGTCGGCCTCGCCGTCAACCACTTCGACGCGCCGGCGGTGCCGGCCGACACGCTGCTCGTGCACGGCGAGCGCGACGAGACGGTGCCACTGCAGCAGGTCCTCGACTGGGCGCGCCCGCAGGATCTGCCGGTGATCCTGGTGCCGGGCGCCGACCACTTCTTCCACCGCCGGCTGCACGTGCTGCGCGGCATCGTGCAGCACAACTGGCGGATGCGATGAGTCTGCCCCCGCGCTCGCCCCGCCCGCGCTGCACCTGGCCATTCTCGCAGCCTATGCTATCGTGGCCTTCTGTGCCGCCGTGGTCCTCACGCGCCGCCGCCTGCTGACATGACATTCCTCTGGATCAAAGCGCTGCACATCATCTTCATGGTGACCTGGTTCGCCGGGCTGTTCTATCTGCCGCGCCTGTTCGTGTATCACGCGATGACGAGCGACCCGGCTTCCAGCGAGCGCTTCAAGATCATGGAGAGAAAGCTCTTCTGGGGCATCATGACCCCGGGGGCCGTGCTCACCGTCGTGTTCGGCACCTGGCTGTGGCTGGGATGGCACTTCCAGGGCGGCTGGCTGCACGCCAAGCTGGGGCTGGTCGCGCTGCTCATCGCCTATCACGTCTGGTGCGGCAAGCTGCTGCTCGATTTCAAGCACGACCGGAATCCGCACGGCCACGTGTGGTACCGCTGGTTCAACGAGTTCCCGGCGCTGATTCTCGTCGCGGTGGTCATCCTCGTTGTCGTCAAGCCGTTCTGATCAGCGCTTCTTCGCCCCCTGTCCGCGGGGGCTCGAGCCGCTGCTCGCGCAGGAACTCGCCGGCTTGGGCGCTCGCGCCGCGGTGGCGACGGCCGGCGGAGTCGCGTTCGAGGGCGACTGGGAGGCCTGCTATCGCGCCAACCTGTGGTCGCGGCTCGCCTCGCGCGTGCTGTGGCACGTCGCCGTGTTCGACTACGCGAGCGAGGAGGACCTCTATCGGGCGACCCGCGCGATCGCCTGGCAGCAGCTGTTCGACGTCGGTTGCACGCTACGGGTCAACGTCACGGGGCAGCGCAGCCCGCTGAAGAGCATCGAATTCGCCACGCTGCGCATCAAGGACGCGATCTGCGACCGCTGCCGCGACGCGACCGGACGCCGCCCGAGCGTCGACCGCGTCAGCCCGGACGTGCGCGTGCACGCCTTCCTCGAGGCGCAGCGCGCGACGCTGTACCTCGACACTTCGGGTGAGCCGCTGTTCAAGCGCGGCTGGCGGCTCGCCAGGGTGGAGGCGCCCCTGCGCGAGAACCTCGCCGCCGCGATCGTGCTGCTCAGCGGCTGGCAGCCCGAGGAGCCGCTGCTCGACCCGATGTGCGGCGGGGGCACCCTGCTCGCCGAAGCCGCGGCACTCGGGCTGCGCCGTGCGCCTGGCGCCGGGCGCGCCTTCGGCTTCGAGAAGCTGGCGGCGTTCGACGAGCAGCTCTGGCACCGGCTGCGCGCCGAGGCGGCGCAGCCGCCGCCGCCACGCAGGCTCGCGCTGTACGGCAGCGACTCGGACGCGGGGGCGCTGGACGCGGCGCGCAGCAATCTCGCGGCGGCTGGCTACGAGGGGCTGGTGCAGCTGGAGCAAAGCGACCTGCTGGAACGCAAGGCCCCGGCCGGGAACGGCGTCCTGCTCGCCAACCCCCCCTACGGCGAGCGCATCGGCGAGGAGGAGGCGCTGGCGCGTCTGTATCCGCGCCTCGGCGACGCGCTCAAGCGCAACTTCGCCGGCTGGCGCTGCTACTTCTTCACCGCCGACCTGCGCCTGCCCAAGCTGATCCGGTTGCAGCCCTCGCGCCGCGTACCGCTATACAACGGCGCGCTCGAATGCCGGCTATACGAGTTCCGCATCGTCGCAGGCTCGCACCGCGGCGTGCGCAAGCCCGACTAAGAGGACCATCGCGCCGCTAGACGATGTCCAAGTGCTCGATACCCTTGGTGAGGTCCTTCTCCTTGGATTCCTTGCCGTACAGCTTGATCGCCAGGCGCACCTCGTTGGTCGAGTCGGCGAAGCGTAGCGCGTCCTCGTAGGCGATGAGCCCGGCCTCGTACAGGTCGAACAGCGCCTGGTCGAAGGTCTGCATGCCGAACTCTCGCGACTTCTTCATGATTTCCTTGATCTCTTGCACGTCGCCCTTGAAGATCAAGTCGGCCATCAGCGGCGAGTTGAGCAGCACCTCGACCGCGGCGCAGCGCCCCTTGCCTTCCTTCATCGGGACCAGGCGCTGCGAGATCAGGCCCCTCATGTTGAGCGACAGGTCCATCAGCAGCTGCTGGCGGCGATCCTCGGGGAAGAAGTTGATGATGCGGTCGAGCGCCTGATTGGCGTTGTTGGCGTGCAGCGTGCCGAGCGCGAGGTGGCCGGTCTCGGAGAACGCGATCGCGTGCTCCATTACGTCACGGTCGCGGATCTCGCCGATCAGGATCACGTCGGGCGCCTGGCGCAGCGTGTTTTTGAGCGCTGCCGCCCACGAATCGGTGTCCACGCCCACTTCGCGCTGCGTGACGATGCAGTTCTTGTGCGGGTGCACGAACTCGATCGGGTCCTCAATGGTGACAATGTGGCCGTAGCTGTTGCTGTTGCGGTAGTCGACCATCGCCGCGAGCGAGGTCGACTTTCCCGAACCGGTGCCCCCGACGAAGATCACCAGCCCGCGTTTGGTCATCGCCACGTCCTTCAGCACCGCCGGCAGCCTTAGGTCCTCGAAGGTCGGGATCGTGGTGTTGATCGTGCGCAGCACCATTCCCACCTGCGCCTGCTGGATGAAGCAATTGACGCGAAAGCGGCCGATGCTCGCGGGCGCGATCGCGAAGTTGCACTCCTTGGTGGCCTCGAACGCGGCGGCCTGCTTGTCGTTCATGATCGAGCGCGCCAGCATCGCGGTGTGCTGCGCGGTGAGCAGCTGCTGCGAAACCGGAGTCATCCTGCCGTCGATCTTCAGCGCCGGCGGGAAGTTCGACGTGATGAACAGGTCCGAGCCCTTCTTCGCGACCAGTGCGCGAAGAAGGTCATACATGAATTTCGTGGCCTGCTCGCGTTCCATGCTCAGTCTCCTGTCGCTGGCGATCGGCCGGGACGCGCGTGGCCGGCCGGCAATCTTACTACGCTACGAAACCTCGCCCCCCGCCGCAAGTCGCGGCGCGGCCTCAACTCAACCCGGGAAAATCTCCTTGTTCTGCGCCTTGCCGCGCGCCTCGGCCGCCGAGACAAGATTGCGCCGCACCATGTCCTGCAGGTTCTGATCGAGCGTCTGCATGCCCAGCTGCGCGCCGGTCTGGATCGCCGAATACATTTGCGCGATCTTGTTCTCGCGGATCAGGTTCCTGATCGCCGGGGTGCCGATCATGATCTCGTGCGCCGCGATCCGCCCAGAGCCGTCCTTGGTCTTGAGCAGCGTCTGGGAGATCACCGCGCGCAGCGACTCGGAAAGCATCGCGCGCACCATCTCCTTCTCCGCTGCCGGGAACACGTCGACCACCCGGTCGATGGTCTTGGCCGCCGACGAGGTGTGCAGCGTGCCGAACACCAGGTGCCCGGTTTCCGCGCCGGTGAGGGCGAGGCGAATGGTCTCCAGGTCGCGCATCTCGCCCACCAGGATCACGTCCGGGTCCTCGCGCAGCGCGCTGCGCAGGGCGTTGGCGAACGACAGGGTGTGCGGCCCGACCTCGCGCTGGTTGATCAGGGATTTCTTCGACTCGTGCACGAACTCGATCGGGTCCTCGATGGTGAGGATGTGGCCGTACTCGTTCTCGTTGACGTGGTTGACCATCGCCGCCAGGGTGGTGCTCTTGCCCGAGCCGGTGGGGCCCGTCACCAGCACGATGCCGCGCGGGTACTCGGCGATATCCTGGAAGATCTTCGGCGCCTTGAGGTCCTCCAGCGTGAGAACCTTCGAGGGGACCGTGCGGAAGGCCGCCGCGGCGCCGCGCTGCTGCACGAACGCGTTGACCCGGAAGCGCGCCAGGTTCGGCACCGCGAACGAGAAGTCGCACTCGAGATTCTCCTCGTAGAACTTGCGCTGCCCGTCGTTCATGATGTCGTAGATCATCGCGTGCACCTCCTTGTGCTCGAGCGCCGGCACGTTGATGCGCCGCACGTCGCCGTGCACGCGGATCATCGGCGGCAGCCCAGAGGAGAGGTGCAGATCCGAGGCCTTGTTCTTGACGACGAAGGCGAGCAGTTCGGTGAGATCCATTACAATCCTCTTGAGGGGTGGCGGGCGCGAAAAAATCCCGCGCTGTTTCAACGGATTATGGCAACGATCGACGTCAATTTGCAAGCCGTGAAAGGGCGCATCGCGCGCGCCGCAGCCGCGGCGGGCCGCGACTGCGCCGCGGTGACGCTGCTCGCGGTGTCGAAGACCCACCCGGCGCCGCTCGTGGCGCAGGCAGTGCGCGCGGGCCAGCTCGCGTTCGGGGAGAACTACGTGCAAGAGGCGCTGCAGAAAATGGATGCCCTCGCGGCCCTGCTCGGCGAGGGCTCGCCGGGGCTCGAATGGCATCTGATCGGCCCCCTGCAGAGCAACAAGACGCGCGTGGTCGCGGAGCGCTTTCAGTGGGTGCAGACCGTGGATCGCGAGAAGATCGCGCGGCGCCTGTCGGAGCAGCGCCCGACGGAGCTGGCGCCGCTCGACGTGCTGCTGCAGGTGAACGTGTCGGGAGAGGCGACCAAGAGCGGCCTCGACCCGCGCGACGTGTCTGCGCTCGCGCGCGTCGTGGCACCGCTGCCGCGACTGCGGCTGCGCGGCCTGATGGCGATTCCCGAGCCGGGCGACGATGCCGGGCTGCAGCGCGAGCGCTTTCGCGCGGTGCGCGAATTGTTCGAGCGGCTGAGGAGCGAAGGGCTGGCGCTCGATACGCTGTCGATGGGCATGTCCGAGGACCTGGAGGCCGCGGTCGCCGAAGGCGCGACCATGGTCCGTATCGGGACCGCGATCTTCGGGCTGCGTGAGCGCGGCGAAGACGGCGGCGTCGCGGGCGGGCTGAAGCGGGAAAGGGCGGCGACGTGAGCATCGCTTTCCTCGGCGGAGGCAACATGGCGGGCGCGCTGATCGGCGGATTGCTGGGCAGGGACTACCCGGCGGCTCAGATCTCGGTGGTCGAGGTTGCCGATGGCGCGCGCGCCAAGCTCGCGGCGCACTACGCGGTGCACGTCAGCAGCGCTCCCGATGCGGCGACCGAGGCGGCCGAGACGCTGGTGCTCGCAGTGAAGCCGCAGGACATGCGCGCGGCGGTCACGCCCCTCGCCGCGCAGCTGTCGGGAAAGCTGGTACTGAGCATCGCTGCAGGCATCCGCTTGGCGGACCTGGCGCGCTGGCTCGGAGGACACAGCAAGCTCATCCGCGCAATGCCCAACTCGCCGGCGCTCATCGGCGCAGGTATCACCGCGCTGTACGCACTGCCCGACGTGCGGGCCGAGGAGAGGCGGCGCGCCGAGGAGATCCTCGGTGCCGTGGGCGAGACCGTGTGGCTCGAAGACGAGCGGCTGATGGATCCGGTGACCGCGGTCTCCGGCAGCGGGCCGGCCTACGTGTTCTGGTTCATCGAGCAGATGGCGGAGGCTGGCACAGCGCTCGGACTGGCGCCCCAGGCCGCGCGCCGCCTGGCGCTCGCCACGGTGCTCGGCGCGGCCAGGCTCGCCGCGCAAAGCGACGAGGCGCCGGGCGTGCTGCGCGAGCGCGTGACCTCCAAGGGCGGCACCACCGAGGCGGCGCTGCGGGTGTTCGCCGACGAGCGGCTCGCCGAGCGGCTACGGCGCGCCATCGAGGCGGCGAGCCGGCGCGGCGCAGAGCTGGGCGAACTGCTGGGCGGGGACGACTGATGCTCTCGCAGATCGTCGAGATGCTGGTTGACAGCGTCGCCGGATTCTTCGTGTTCCTGCTGCTGGCGCGCTTTCACATGCAGTGGCTGCGGGTGCCGTTTCGCAACCAGCTCGGGCAATTCGTCGTCGCCGCGACTAACTGGATCGTGCGGCCGGCGCGTCGCGTGGTGCCCGCGCTCGCGGGCTACGACTTCGCCACCCTGGTCGCGGCGTGGCTGCTGCAGGCGTTCGGGCTGTTCCTGATCCTCGCGGTGCGCGGCGCCGGCCTCGGCGCGCAACCGGGCGCGGCCGCCGCCGCGCTGCTCGCGGTCGCGCTGGTCGACCTGCTGCGCTACAGCCTGTACATCCTGAGCTTCGCCGTCGTCATCCAGGCGGTGCTTTCCTGGGTCAATCCGTACACGCCGCTGGGACCGGTGTTCGATGCCTTCACCCGCCCGTTCCTGCGCCCGCTGCAGCGCCGACTGCCGCTGGTCGCCAACGTCGACCTGTCGCCGCTCGTGCTCCTGGTCGTGCTGCAGGTTCTGCTGATCCCGGTGTGGTACCTGCGCGCGCTCGCGGGCGGCGTTGGGTGACCTGGTTCCGCGCCGAGACCGGGCGGCTGGTGCTCGATTTGCACGTCCAGCCGGGCGCCGCGCGCACCGAAGTCTCAGGTCCGCACGGCGAGTGCCTCAAGATCCGCCTTGCCGCGCGCGCCGTCGACGGCGCGGCGAACGCGTGCCTGATCGAGTTTCTCGCCGAGCGGCTCGGTGCGGCGCGACGCCACGTGGAGATTCTTTCCGGCTCCAGCGCGCGGCGCAAGCGCGTCGCGGTGCGCGGCGCGCGGCGGGGTGCCGAGGCGCTCTGGCCCGAAGGCCGAGCGCCAAGCGCGTGACGATTCGAACGGGCTCCTTGCGTGCCCGGATTAGCCAATTTAGCTAGAATAGCGGTCATGAAGCAATTCGACGCCACCGCCGCGAAGAACCGCTTTGGCCGCTTGCTCGAGGCCGCGGCCGCCGGGCCGGTCGCGGTCACGCGCCACGGACGGGTGGTCGCCTGGGTCGTCGCGCCAAAGGACTACGCCGAGGCGCCGCGCCCGCTCGAAGAGCGGCTCGCGGCGCGCCTGCGCGCGGCGGGCGTGCGCTACGCGACCCTCTTCGGCTCGCTGGCGCGCGGCGCGGCGGGCCGGGAAAGCGATATCGACGTTGCGGCGAGCGCCGGCAAGCCGATGTCGAGCGACCTGCGCGCGGCGCTGATCGGCATCGTCGCCGACGTCGCCGGGCGGCCGGTCGATTTGATCGACCTCGAGACCGCACAGGGAACAGTGCTCGCCCGCGCGATGGGCGGCACGGAGATCCTGTGCGATGAGATCGCGACGCGCCAGAGGCTGATCACCCGGTTGCTGCGCTCCGAGGACGACCGGCGCAGCGCGGCGCTCGCCGCCAGGGCCGCGCGTGCGGCGCTGTTCGAATGAAGGGCGGGCTGGATGCCGAGGTGGTCGAGGCGCGGTTGCGCGAGCTGTCGCGGCGCCTGAAGCGCCTGTCGTCGAAGAAGCCCGCGTCGCTCAAGCAGCTCGTCGCAGACGAGGACCTGCAGGACATCGTCTCGCGCAACCTCGAGCTCGCGATCCAGGCCTGCGTCGACGTCGCCGCGCACGTGTGCGGCGCCCACGGCATGGTGCCCGCCACTGCGGGCGACGCGTTCACCATGCTCGGCGGCGCGGGGCTCATCCAGAAGGCGTTCGGCCAGCGGCTGCGCCGCGCGGTGGGGTTTCGCAATCTTCTCGTGCACGAGTACGCCGAGGTGGACTGGAAGATCGTGCTGCGCGTCCTCGAGCGCGACACCAAGGATCTCGCCGCGTTCGGTAAGGCGATGCTCGCACTGATCGAGAAGGAAGAATGAAGCCGCGGCCTCAGGCGGCCTCTTGCTCGCTCAGCGCGGGAAGCGCATCTCCTGCGGATACGAGAACACGTCCTCCTGCACCCCGGCGCGGATGCGCGCCTGCTTGCCGCGCCAGAACTCGGCGTCGGTCAGGTCGCGGTGGTACTCGAGGAAGATCTCGCGCGCGCGCGGGTCGGCGACCAGAAAGCGCTCGAACTGCTCGGGAAACACGTCGTTCGGCCCGATCGAGTAGTACGGCTCGGCGGCCATCTCGTCCTCGAATGACCCGGGCGGCGGGATGCGGCGGAAGTTGCAGTCGGTCATGTACGCGATCTCGTCGTAGTCGTAGAACACGACCCGGCCGTGGCGCGTGACGCCGAAATTCTTGAGCAGCATGTCGCCCGGGAAGATGTTCGCGCTGGCGAGCTCCTTGATGGCGTTGCCGTAGTCGCGCAAGGCGTGGCGCACGCGCGTCCAGTCGCCCTCGCGCATCGCTTCCTCGAGGTACAGGTTGAGCGGCGTCATGCGCCGCTCGATGTACATGTGCTGGATCACGATCTGGTCGCCTTCGAACTCGATGCTCGAGGCGGCGTGCGCCTTCAGCTCCTCGAGCAGCTCGGGCGAGAAGCGCTCGAGCGGAAGCGCGACCAGGGAATACTCCAGGGTGTCGGCCATGCGCCCGACACGGTCGTGATACTTGACCAGCAGGTACTTGTCCTTGACCGTCCGCCGGTCCATCTCCTTGGGCGGGGCGAAGCTGTCGCGGATCACCTTGAAGACGTAGGGAAACGACGGCAGGGTGAACACCAGCATCACCATGCCCTTGATGCCGGGGGCCGGCACGAAATCGTCGGTGGAGTGCCTCAGGTGGTAGTGAAGGTCGCGGTAGAACAGGGTCTTGCCCTGCTTCTGCAGGCCGACCGCGGTATACAGCTCCGCGCGCGGCTTCCTCGGCATCAGGTTGCGCAGGAACGACACGTAGGCCGCGGGCACCTCCATGTCGACGAAGAAATAGGCCCGCGCGAAGGAGAACAGCAGCAGCAGCTGGTCGGGATCGAGCAGCAGAGCGTCCAGGTACAGCTTGCGGCGCTCGTTCTGCAGGATCGGGACCGCGAACGGGAACTCGCGGTGGCCGTTGACGATCTTGCCGATGACGTAAGCGGCCTTGTTGCGGAAGAAGAGCGACCCCAGCACCTGCACCTGCAGGCTGGGATAGGCGCGCGCCGGCCTCGGGAAGTGCGCCCGCAGCGCGCGCAGCACGTTCCTCAGGTCGCGCGCCGGGTTCTCGAAAGGGTTGGCGAGGCCGAAGTCCCCGAGGATGCGGCGCAGCGTGCCGCGCAGCCCGAGCTCGCGCGGGTAGTAGCAGCGGTAGCTCGGCTCCTCTCCCTCGAGGTGCTCGGTGGCCACCGCGGGGCGCCAGAAGATGAATTCGTTGTTGTAGTAGCGCCGGTGCAGCACCTGGCAGGCGACCGAATTGTAGAAGGTCTCTGCGCATTCTGGCTGCAGGTGCTCGTGCAGCAGGCCGATGTAGGCGAGCTTGATCGCGGGCCACAGCGATTCGTCCTGCGCCGCCTGCGGGTAGGCGGCGCACACCGCCCCGACGGCCTCCTGCACGCGGCGGTCGTACATCTGGATGCGCTCGCCCGCCAGAGCGCGCATCGCCGCCCAGTCGGCGCCCTCGAAGTGCCGCTTCGCCTGGCGCGCGGCGTCGCGGAACAGCCCGTAGTGCCTGTCGAATCCCGCCCGAATCGTGCGCGTGACCTCGGCGGTGATCTGGGCCCGCGTGGCGACGCCCGCGGAAAGCGGCGCGACCTTGGCCGGGCGGGGGGCGGTGCTCATGCGACGCGGAAGGCAGGCGCGGCGCCGTGCGGGCGCCGCGCCGTCGCGCTCAGGCGAGCGCGACCTTCTTCTTCGCGCCCTGCTCGTCGAAGAACTGCTCGTCCTCGGTCGAGCCGTGCAGGGCCGTGGTCGAGGCCTTACCGCCGGTCACCACCTGCGTGACCTCGTCGAAATAGCCGGTGCCGACTTCGCGCTGGTGCTTGACCGCGGTGAAGCCCTTGTCGGCCGCCGCGAACTCCTTCTGCTGCAGCTCGACGAACGCGCTCATGTTGTTGCGCGCGTAGCCATAAGCAAGCTCGAACATCGAGTAGTTGAGCGCGTGAAAACCCGCCAGCGTGATGAACTGGAACTTGTAACCCATTGCGCCCAGCTCGCGCTGGAACTTGGCGATGGCGGCGTCGTCGAGGTTGCGCTTCCAGTTGAACGAGGGCGAGCAGTTGTAGGCGAGCATCCTGTTCGGATACTTCTTGCGGATGCCGTCCGCGAAGCGCCTGGCGAAGGCGAGGTCCGGCGTGCCGGTCTCGCACCACACCATGTCGGCGTATTCCGCGTACGCCAGGCCGCGCGAGAGCGCCTGGTCGAAGCCCTTGCGCGTGCGGTAGAAGCCCTCGGCGGTGCGCTCCCCGGTGAGGAACGGCTTGTCGTTCTCGTCCACGTCGCTGGTGACGATGTCCGCGGCTTCCGCGTCGGTGCGCGCCAGCAGCACGGTGGGTACTCCCATCACGTCCGCCGCCAGGCGCGCGGCCGCGAGCTTTTGCACCGCTTCCTGCGTCGGCACCAGCACCTTGCCGCCCATGTGGCCGCACTTCTTCACCGAGGCGAGCTGGTCCTCGAAGTGCACGCCTGCCGCGCCCGCCTCGATCATCGCCTTCATCAGCTCGAACGCGTTCAGCACGCCGCCGAAGCCCGACTCCGCGTCGGCGACGATCGGCGCCAAGTAGTCGATGTCGCCCTTGCCCTCCATCCACTGAATCTGGTCGGCGCGCAGCAGCGCGTTGTTGATGCGCCGGAGCACCGTGGGCACGCTCGAGACGGCGTACAGCGACTGGTCGGGATACATCGAGAGCGAATCGTTCGCGTCGGCCGCGACCTGCCAGCCCGAGAGGTAGATCGCGGGCACGCCGGCCTTGACCTGCTGCATGGCCTGGTTGCCGGTGAGCGCGCCGAGCGAGTTCACGAATGGGCGCTCGTTCACCATCGTCCACAGCTTCTCTGCACCGCTGCGCGCCAGCGTGTGTTCGATGCGCACGCTGCCGCGCAGCCGCACCACGTCTTCGGCGCTGTAGCCGCGCCGGATGCCGCTCCAGCGCAGGTTTTGCGCCCAGTCCTTCTTCAGTGCCGCAATCTCTTGCTCTCGTTGATTCATGATCGCCCCTATATCGGTGAAGTCCTCGTTCGGCTCGCAGCACGGCGCGAATCCGCCCGAGCGCGTCCAAGAGGGACCTTACCGTAGGGCAATGGCGCGCAGCAACAACGTAAAGGGCCCAAGGCAAACGCGCTGGAAACAAGTGCTTACAATGGGTTAGCCGACCACAGTTTCACCATACGAAGCCGGGTTTCAAGCCCCTGCTGCTTTGCAATAAGCGTTGGCGCTCAGGTCTGGACCAAGGCGCGGCCGCGATGGATGCTCATCAGGATGCCGATGCCGATGAACAGCGTGGCGAGCGCCGAACCGCCGTACGACACGAACGGCAGCGGCACTCCGACCACCGGCAGGATGCCCGCGACCATGCCCATGTTGACGAACGCATAGGTGAAGTTGACGAGCGTGATCGAGCCCGCCAGCAGGCGCGTGAAGACGGTCGGCGCCTTGGCCGCGATCAGCAGTCCGCGCGCAATGAGCAACGCGTACAGCGCGATCAGTACGCAGTTGCCGACCAGCCCGAATTCCTCCGAGAACACCGCGAAGATGAAGTCGGTATGCCGCTCGGGGATGAACTCGAGGTGCGACTGCGTGCCGTGCAGCCAGCCCTTGCCGGTGATGCCGCCGGAGCCCACCGCGATGGTGGACTGGATGATGTGGTAGCCCGCGCCGAGCGGATCCAGGTTCGGGTCGAGCAGGGTGAGGATGCGTTCCCTCTGGTACTCGTGCATCAAGCCCCATAGCGGCGGCAGGCTTGCCAGCACCAGGATCGCGAGCACCGCGAGCACCTTCCAGCCGATCCCGGCGAAAAAGATGACGTAGAAACCGGCGAGCGCCACGAGCAGCGCGGTGCCCAGGTCCGGCTGGCGCGCGATCAGCAGCACCGGCAGGGCGAGCAGCACGCCCGCGAGCGCGAAATCGTGCAGCCTGAGCGTCGCCTCGCGGCGGTGGAAGTGCCAGGCGAGCAGCAGCGGCATGGCGATCTTCATGATCTCGGAGGGCTGGATGCGCACGGGGCCGACGTGCAGCCAGCGCCGCGCGCCGTTGACCACGTCGCCGCCGAGCGCCACCGCCACCAGCAGCAGCAGGCCGAGCATGTATACGGGCAGCGCCAGGCGCATCAGCGTCTGGGGCGCAGTACGCGCCGCGACCCACATCAGCCCCAGCGCCAACATGAAGTTCGCCGCCTGGATGGCGACGCGCGAGGGCACGTCGTGGCTCGCGGAGTACAGCGTCACCAGGCCGATAGCGGCGAGCGCCAGCGCGACCGCGAGCAGCGGGCCGTCGATGCACTCGGTGATATCCGCAAGCAGCCTGCGCAGCGAGAACCGTTGCAGCGCCATCACTGCGCCCCCTGCGCCGTCTCCGCGACCGGGGCGGGCGCCTTGGGTGGCTCGGGCAGCTTGCCGAGCAGGTAGTAATCGAGCACCGCGCGAGCGATCGGGGCCGCGGCCTGCGCGCCGAAGCCGCCGTGCTCCACGACCACCGCGATCGCGATGCGCGGGTTATCCAGCGGCGCGAACGCGATGTACAGCGAATGGTCGCGAAAGCGCACGGCGACCTTGCCGTTGTCGTAGCTGCGCGCGTTCCCCTTCATCGCCACGACCTGGGCCGTGCCGGTCTTGCCGGCACTGGTGTACTGCGCTCCGGCAAAGGCGCCCGCCCCGGTTCCATCCGGATTCATGTTCACTCCGGCCATCGCGTGCTTCACGAAATCGACGTACTTCTGATCAACAGGAATGCGACGCACGAGGTGCGGCTCGATGTAGCGGCGCTCCCCGGTGTGCGGGTTGTCGATGTGGTCGACCAGGTGCGGGCGGTACATAACCCCGTTGTTGGCCAGGGTGGCCACTGCCAGCGCCAACTGGATGGGGGTGTAGGCGTTGTAGCCCTGGCCGATGCCGATCGAGATGGTGTCGCCCGGGTACCACTTGCGCTGCTCCGGCGTACGGAAGCGGCGCATCTTCCACTGCGGCGAGGGCAGTACACCGGTGGCCTCGCCCTCCAGGTCGATGCCGGTGCGCGAGCCGAAGCCGAACGGCGCGACGGAGCGCGCGATGGCGTCGATGCCGAGGTCGTTGGCCAGCATGTAGAAGTAGGTGTCGCAGGACTCGACGATCGCCTTGTACATGTCGACCGTGCCGTGGCCGCCGCGCTTGTCGTCGCGAAAGCGCCGGCCGCCAAACATGAAGTAGCCCGGATCGAAGATGGTCTGGGTCTCCGTGCGCTTGCCCAGCTCGAGCGCGGCCAGCGCGAGATAGGGCTTGAAGGTCGAGCCGGGGGGGTACAGGCCGGCGATCGCGCGGTCGGTAAGCGGATGCTCGGGCGAGTTGTTGAGCGCGTCCCAGTTCTCGGTGTCGATGCCGTCGACGAACTGGTTGGGGTCGAACCCGGGCCTGGACACCAGCGCGAGCACCGCCCCGGTGTGCGGCTCGATGGCCACCAGCGCCCCGTCGCGCTTGCCGAAGGCCTGCTGGGCCACCTCCTGCAGGCGTACGTCGATGGTGAGCGACACGTTGTCGCCCGGCTGCGCCGGAGTGCGCGACAGCGTCCGAACGGCGCGCCCAGCGGCGTCGATCTCGACCTGCTCCAGCCCGGTGATGCCGTGCAAGGCCCGCTCGTAGCTCGCCTCGATGCCGGACTTGCCGATGAAATCGGTGCCGCGATAGTTGGCCGCCTCACCGGCCTTGTCGATCGCCTCCTGGTCGCGCTCGTTGATCCGCCCCATGTAGCCGATGACGTGCGAGGCGAGCTCGCCATGGGGGTACTGGCGAAACAGCCGCGCACGAATCTCGACGCCCGGAAAGCGGTAGCTGTTGGCGGCGAACTTGGCCACCTCCTCGTCGGAGAGCCGGGTGCGGATCGGCAGGCTCTCGACGCCGCGCGTCTCGGTGAGCAGCTTGTGGAAGCGCGCGCGGTCGCTCGGCCCGATGTCGATCAGCTTGGAGAGCCGCTCGATGGTTTGCTCCAGATTTTCGACCTTGCGCGGAAAGATTTCGAGCGTGTACGCTGAGTAGTTGCGCGCCAGCACCACGCCGTTGCGATCGAGGATCAGCCCGCGGTTAGGCACCACGGGGACTACCGCGATGCGGTTGTCCTCGGCCTTGGTCTGGTAATAAGCATGCTGCAGCACCTGCAGGTAGACGAAGCGAGCGAGCAGCAGGCCGAACGCAAGCACCACGAACGCAGCGGCGATGCCCAGGCGCAGGCGGAAGCGGCGCCGCTCGCGCTCGTGGTCCTTCAGCTCGGCCGGGCGCATGGCTCAGAGCGCACGCGTTTCATCGACCTCCACCGGGCGGCGTTGCGGCGCGAGCAGCACGAAGCCCGCCACCGGCCACAGCGCCGCGGCCACGAGCGGCCCGACGAACACCGACCAGCCGGGAAACTGGGCCCCGGCCGCCAGGCGCACCGCGACCTCGACGCCTTCGGTGGCGAGCAGCAGCAGCAGCACGTGCAGCGTCTGGCCGAGCGCCGAGAACCAGCGGATGCGGCGCGACAGCGTGAGCGCCCCGAAGGCGAGCAGCGCGTAGGCGAGCGCGTGCTGGCCAAGCAGCACGCCGTTGCCCGCATCGCTGAGCAGCCCGAGCAGCCAGCCCACGCCCAGCCCAACCAGGCGCGGCTGGTGTACGCACCAGAACGCGAGCACCAGGGCGACGAAGTCCGGCACCAGGGACACGTTCGGCCAGGGCAGGAAGTTGACCACGAGCGCGAGCGCGAACGATGCCACGATGGTGCGCACGCGCACCGGCCGCAGGATGTGCTGGGGCTTGTCGGGCGAGCGCGTCACCTGCCGCGCCGCTCGTGGTGCCGCAGCGGGCGCTTGGCGCGTGCCTCCGCGGGATATGCGGGCAGCTTGGTTTCGCTCGAGAGCACCAGCACGAAGCGGCCGCGCTCGACGCCCGCGGCCGGCTGGCACACGATGCGGGCGAACGGCCGCGTCGCGTCGCGCTCGACGCTTATGACGCTCGCCACAGGCAGCCCCGGCGGATACGTGCCGTCGATGCCCGAGGTGACGAGCCGGTCGCCGTCCTGAATCTCGACGTTCGGCGCCATGAAGCGCAGCTCCATCATGCCCGATCTGCCGGCGCCGAACACGATCGCGCGCAGCCCGGTTCTCACCACCTGCACCGGCACCGCATGGTCCTTGTCGGTCACCAGGGTCACTTGGGATACGAGCGGGTAGGCGTGGGTGACCTGGCCGAGCACGCCGAGGTCGTCGACCACCGGATCGCCGGAGCGCACGCCCTGCTCGGTACCCTTGTCGATGATGATGGTGCGCGAGAACGGATCGCGTCCCTCGTACAGGATTTCCGCCGGCATGCTGCGGTAGCGCAGCCGCTCGGCGGCGCCCGCCAGGCGGCGCAGGCGCACCGCATCGGCCGCGGCGGCCTCGTAGCGTTGTGCAGTCTGCGCGGTGAGCAGCAGCCGCGCCTTGAGCTTCGCGTTCTCGTCTCGCAGCGCCGTCTGGCTGACGAAGTAGCCCGCGGCGCGCTCGGCCAGCTCGAGCGGCGTGGTCGCGATCTCCTGCAGCGGATAGACCGCCGTGGCGAGGACGCCCCTAAACTCCTCGAGGTAGCGGTAACGCGCGTCGACGACCAGCAGCGCGAGCGAAAGCGAGGCGAAAAACGCGAGTCGAACGACTGGGGCCGGGCCACGCTTGAAAAACGGCGGCGGGGTGTGCTCCATCTAGTGAACCTGCGCGGAGCTTCCCTGGCTAAGGGGGGCGCGCCCCCTTCACTCAGTCATTCGTGAACACCGGGCCGAAGTGCTCCATCTTTTCCAGCGCCATGCCCGAGCCGCGCACGACGCAGGTGAGCGGGTCGTCGGCGACGATCACCGGCAGCCCGGTTTCCTCCATCAGCAGGCGGTCCAGATCGCGCAGCAGCGCGCCGCCGCCGGTGATCACCATGCCCTTCTCTGCGATGTCGGCGCCGAGCTCCGGCGGGGTCTGCTCGAGCGCGGATTTCACCGCCGAGACGATCTGGTTGAGCGGCTCGGTGAGCGCCTCGAGGATCTCGTTGGAGCTGATGGTAAAGCTGCGCGGTATTCCTTCGGCAAGGTTACGGCCCTTGACCTCCATCTCGCGCACCTCGCTGCCCGGGAACGCCGAGCCGATCTGCTTCTTGATCGTCTCCGCGGTGGTCTCGCCCACCAGCATGCCGTAGTTGCGCCGGATGTAGTTGATGATCGCCTCGTCGAACTTGTCGCCGCCGACGCGCACCGAGCCGGAGTACACCATGCCGCCGAGGGAGATCACGCCGACTTCGGTGGTGCCGCCCCCGACGTCGACGACCATCGAGCCGGTCGCCTCCGCCACGGGCAGATCGGCGCCGATCGCAGCAGCCATCGGCTCCTCGATCAGGTACACCTGGCCGGCGCCCGCGCCGATCGCCGACTCGCGGATCGCGCGTCGCTCCACCTGCGTCGAGCCGCAGGGCACGCAGATGATGATGCGCGGGCTGGGCGAGAACAGGCGCGAGTCGTGCACCTTCTTGATGAACTGCTTGAGCATCTGCTCAGTGACGGTGAAGTCGGCGATCACGCCGTCCTTCATCGGCCGGATGGCGACGATGTTGCCCGGCGTCTTGCCGAGCATCTGCTTGGCCTCCTTGCCGACCGCCTGGATCGTCTTCTTCGCGTTCGGGCCGCCTTCTTGGCGGATCGCGACCACCGAGGGCTCATCGAGTACGATCCCCTTGCCGCGCACGTAGATCAGCGTGTTCGCGGTGCCGAGATCGATCGCGAGATCGTTTGAAAAGTAGCTGCGCAGAAATCCGAGCATGGGCGTGTCCGCATCCCTATTGAAGCTGTTTTCCAGTTGTGCCTTAACTTCGTCCGCTAAGGCTGTGTCACCGCTGGGGTTAGGAGCCCTTCTCGCTCCCGGTCCCCATGACAGCTATGATACTCTAATGAAAACCCGGACATAAACATCCGGGGCCATTTGCTGCACCGCAATGTCGCTGTCCCCAGACCAGATCCCGCGCCTAGCGCTGCTCGCCCGCATCGCCGTCAGTCCCAAAGAGGCGGACGCGGCGCTCGTGCCGCTCAACCGCGTGCTCGGCCTGATCGACCAGATGCAGAAAGTCGACACGCGCGGTGTCGAGCCGATGGCGCACGCCCTCGATCTGCGCCAGCGCCTGCGCGAGGACGCGGTCACCGAGGTGGACCAGCACGCCCTCTTCCAGTCGGTGGCGCCCGCGGTCGAGCAGGGGCTGTATTTGGTTCCCAAGGTCATCGAATAGTTCCCCGATTCCGGGCGCGGCGCGCGTGCCGGCCTGCCGCGCGAACACGCCCCGTCCCCATGCTCAACGCCTCGCTCTCGGAGATCTCTGCCGCCCTTGCGGCGAGGGCCATTTCGAGCGAGGAGCTGACACGCCTGTTCCTGGCGCGCATCCGCGCCCTGAACCCCGCGTTCAACGCGTTCATCACGGTCGACGAGGCGCGCAGCCTCGCCGAGGCGCGCGCGGCGGACGCGCACCGCGCCGCCGGCGAGGCCGGGCCGCTGACCGGCATTCCGGTGGCGCACAAGGACATCTTCTGCACCCGGGGCATGCTGACCACCTGCGGCTCGCGCATGCTCGCCGACTACGTCAGCCCCTACGACGCCCACGTCGTCGAGCGGCTCGCGAGCGCCGGCGCGGTGCTGCTCGGCAAGTGCAACATGGACGAGTTCGCGATGGGGTCGTCGAACGAGACCTCGTACTTCGGCCCGGTGAGAAACCCGTGGGACCGGCGTCTGGTGCCCGGCGGGTCCTCCGGCGGCTCGGCGGCGGCGGTCGCCGCGCGCATGGCGCCGGCGGCGACCGGCACCGACACCGGCGGCTCGATCCGCCAGCCGGCGGCGCTGTGCGGCATATCGGGGCTGAAGCCCACCTACGGGCTGGTGTCGCGCTACGGCATGGTTGCTTTTGCCTCGTCGCTCGACCAGGGCGGCCCGCTGGCGAAGAGCGCCGCGGATCTCGCGCTGCTGCTCGAGGCCATGGCGGGATTCGACGCGCGCGATTCGACCAGCGTCGAGCGCGCGCCCGAGGACTACCGGTGCGGGCTCGACCAGCCGCTCGCCGGCCTGCGCATCGGGTTGCCGAAGGAATACTTCGGCGAGGGGCTCGAGCCCGGCGTGCGGCGCGCCGTCGAGGAGGCGATCGGCGAGCTCGAGCGCCAAGGCGCGAGCACCCTCGAAATCTCGCTGCCGAACACCGGCCTAGCAGTCCCGGTGTACTACGTGCTCGCCCCGGCGGAGGCTTCCTCGAACCTGTCGCGCTTCGATGGCGTGCGCTACGGCCATCGCGCCGAGCAGTATGCCGACCTGCTCGAGATGTACTGCCGCACGCGCGCCGAGGGCTTCGGCGCCGAGGTCAAGCGCCGCATCCTGATCGGCACCTACGTGCTCTCGCACGGCTATTACGACGCCTACTACCTGCAGGCGCAGAAGCTGCGCCGCCTGATCGCGCAGGACTTCGCCGCGGCCTTCGTGCGCTGCGACGTGATCGCTGGCCCGACCTCGCCCTCGACCGCGTTTCCGCTCGGCGCCAAGAGCAACGATCCGGTGCAAATGTACCTGAACGACATCTTCACCATCCCGGCGCCGCTCGCCGGTCTGCCCGGACTGTCGATTCCCTGCGGCTTCGATGACACGGGGCTGCCGGTCGGGCTGCAGCTGATGGGCGATTACTTCTCCGAGGCGCGCCTGCTCAACGTCGCGCACCGCTACCAGCGGGCCACCGACTGGCACGAGCGCGTGCCGAAGGACGCGCCGCTATGAGCTGGGAGATCGTCGTCGGCATCGAGACCCACGCGCAGCTGCAGACCCGCAGCAAGATCTTCTCGGGCGCCTCGAGCGCGTTCGGCGCGGCGCCGAACACGCAGGCCTGCGCGGTCGACGTCGCGCTGCCCGGCGTGCTGCCGGTGCTCAACCGCGCGGCAGTCGAGCTGGCGGTGCGCTTCGGGCTGGCGATTGGCGCGAGCATCAACCGGCGCTCGGTGTTCGCGCGCAAGAACTACTTCTATCCCGACCTGCCGAAGGGCTACCAGATCAGCCAGTACGAGGCGCCGATCGTACAGGGCGGCACGCTCGCCATCGTGCTGCTCGAGGGCGACAAGACGATCCGCATCACCCGCGCGCATCTCGAGGAGGACGCTGGCAAGTCGCTGCACGAGGACTTCCACGGCATGTCCGGCATCGATCTGAACCGCGCGGGTACGCCGCTGCTCGAGATCGTGTCGGAGCCCGACCTGCGCGGCGCAAGGGAGGCGGTGACCTATGCGCGCGCGCTGCACGCGCTGGTGCGCTGGATCGGAATCTGCGACGGCAACATGCAGGAGGGCTCGTTCCGCTGCGACGCCAACGTCTCGGTGCGCCGCGCCGGCGACGCCAAGCTCGGCACGCGCTGCGAGATCAAGAACCTCAACTCGTTCCGCTTCATCGAGCGCGCGATCGAGTTCGAGGCGCGGCGCCAGATCGGGGTGCTCGAGGACGGCGGCCGCGTCGAGCAGCAGACGCGCCTGTACGACCCGGAGCGCGACGAGACGCGCGCCATGCGCTCCAAGGAGGAGGCGCAGGACTACCGCTACTTTCCGGATCCGGACCTGCTGCCGTTGGTGATTTCGGAGGACGAGATCGAGCGCATCCGTGCTTCGCTACCGGAGCTGCCTCATGCGATCCGGGAGCGCCTTGTCGTCGAGTATGGAGTAAGCGCGTACGAGGCCGGAATACTTACCGCGACGAGGGCGACGGCCAACTACTTCGAGCGATCGACGGAGCGACTGCTCCAGTTGAATCCGGCAAAGTGGAGCGAAAAAGGCACCGGTCCCAGTGACGCGCGTCAGATGTATGGCGGCGCGATCGCTAAGGGTGTTCTTGGATTACTCGCCGCACAACTCAATCGCGACGCCCTTGAGATCGAGCAGTCACCTGTTACCCCCGAGCAGTTTGCGGTGCTCCACTCTCGTCATATTGACGACACGCTAAGCGCGAAGGCGGCACGAGAGGTCTTTCAGGCGTTGTGGGAATCGCGCTCACGCGATGAAGACGCGATCGACGCAATCATCGAAGCGAAAGGCCTGCGGCAGATCAGCGACGCGGGCGCGATCGAGAAGTTGGTCGACGACGTGCTCGCGGCGAATTCGAAGCTCGTCGAGGACTACCGTGCCGGCAAGGAAAAGGCCTTCAACGCGCTGGTCGGCCAGGTGATGAAGGCGAGCCGCGGCAACGCGAATCCGGGGCAGGTGAACCAGCTGCTGCGCGCGCGGCTCGGCGGATAGCGCCGCCGCGGTGCTACTGCGCCGCCGCCGCCGGGCGTCCGGTCAGCTCGAGGAAGCGCTTCTTGTCGTCGTCGTACTTGGCGTTCATCTGCGCGATTTCCTTCTGCTTCTGCGCAAGCAGCTCGCTCTGCGCGGCGAGGTCTGACTGCGTGTTCTTGAAGTCTATCGCCAGCCGCGCCGGCGGGCGCTTGCCGCCGGTGTAGGGTTGCAGCTCCTTGTCCTGCGCGGCGTGCCGCTTCTCCAGCTCGGCGATCCGCTTCTTGATATCGCTGGCCGCGCGCTGGTTCTCGGCCAGGGAGCGCGCGCGTGCGTCCTCGATGTCCTGGACGCTGGTGTAGGTCGCGAGCAGCGCCTTGTCGCGGCGCTCCCGCTCCTTCGCTGCTTCCGCCTCCTGCGCCTTTTTCTCGTCGGCGGCTTTCTGCGCCGCGCGCTGTTCAGGGGTCGGCGGCGGCAGGATCCGGTTGATCACGACGCCCTCCGAGTTGAGCTGCTCGATCATCTGACCGACGCATGCTTCCGGGACCGTCTGGCTGTAGTGCTTGCGCCCCTCCTTGTCCACGCAGCGGTAGGTCTGGGCCTGCGCGGCGAGCGGTGCCAGGGCGAGCGCCAGCGCGGCGGCGAACAGCGTGCGAAGCATCGGTCTCTCCTTTCCTGCGACGCGCCCAATTGTAACGCCCGGCGAGGCGGGGCGTGGGGCGGGGACTTGCGCTAGAATCCGCGCCACTCGCCCGCTTCGGCCACCATGCACTCCGCTGACAAGGCCTTCATCGCCGAGACTACCGCCAGAATGCTGCTCGAGGTGAAGGCGGTGCTCTTCTCCGAGGCCAAGCCATTCATCTTCACCTCGGGCTGGGCGAGCCCGGTGTACATCGACTGCCGTAAACTGATCTTCTACCCCCGCGTGCGCTCCCAGCTGGTGGACTTCGCTGAGGCGACGCTCGCGCGCGACGCTGGCTACGAGCAGTTCGACGTGATCGCCGGAGGCGAGACGGCCGGAATTCCATACGCGGCCTGGCTGGCGGACCGGCTCGGCCTGCCGATGCAGTACGTACGCAAGAAACCCAAGGGGTTCGGGCGCAACGCGCAGATCGAAGGCGATATCCGCGAGGGGGCGAGGACCTTGCTGGTCGAGGACCTGACCACCGATGGACGCTCGAAGATCAATTTCTGCAAGGCGCTGCGCGACGCCGGGGCCGTGGTCGAGCACGTGTTCGTCAACTTCTACTACGACATCTTTCCGGAATCGAAGCAGATCCTCGCCGATCTCGGTGTGCGGCTGCACCATCTCGCCACGTGGTGGGACGTGCTCGGCGTGGTCAAGCGCGGCGGCTATCTCGCCCCGGCGCAGGTCGACCAGGTCGAAAAGTTCCTGCACGCGCCGGCGACCTGGTCCGCCGCCCACGGCGGCGTGTCGAGCTTTCCTTCCTCCTGAGCACAGGGTCCGGGCGCTTATCGCCCTCCCCCCGCGTCGCCATGCGCATCGTCACGCTGAATGTCAACGGCATCCGCTCGGCGGCGAGAAAGGGGTTCTATCGCTGGCTCGCGGCGCAGCGCGCGGACGTCGCCTGCCTGCAGGAGATCAAGGCGCAGCAGCCCGACCTCGATGCGACGATGCGCGCGCCGAAGGGCTACTTCGGCGCCTTCTCGCACGCTGAGAAGAAGGGCTACGCCGGCGTGGCGCTCTACAGCCGCAGGCAGCCCGACGCGGTCATCGAGGGCTTCGGCAGCCGCGAGTTCGATCCCGAGGGGCGCTACCTCGAGGCGCGCTTCGGCAGGCTCTCGGTGGTGTCGCTGTATCTGCCCTCGGGCTCGAGCGGCCCGCACCGGCAGGCCTCGAAGTTCCGCTTCCTGGAGGAGTTCCTGCCGCAGCTGAGAAAGCTCAGGCGCGCGCGCCGCGAGGTGGTGCTGTGCGGCGACTGGAACATCGCGCACAAGGAAATCGACCTGAAGAACTGGCGCTCCAACCAGAAGAACTCCGGCTTCCTGCCCGAGGAGCGCGCCTGGCTGAGCGCGGTATTCGATGAGGTCGGCTTGGTCGACGTGTTCCGCACCCTCAATTCCAAGCCCGAGCAGTACACCTGGTGGTCGAACCGCGGCCAGGCCTGGGCCAAGAACGTGGGCTGGCGCATCGACTACCAGATCGCGACCCCAGGCATCGCGAAGACCGCGCGCAAGGCGTCGATCTACAAGCGCCGGCGCTTCAGCGACCACGCGCCGCTGACGATCGAGTACGACTGGGCGCCGTAGGCGCTTGTTGCGGCGCCCCTCTGCGGCCGCCGCGGGTCGCCGCCTGGTCCGTCCGAAAAGGCGGCGCCGCTACGGGCTCGTGAGCTTGACCGAGATCTCGTGCGCCGCCTCGGTCAGCTGTCCCAGATGTGCCTTGACCATCTGCTGCACCGTCGCGACGCGGTGCATCCAGGTCAGGTTGACCGCCGCCACCACGTCGGCGCCGGCGCGGATCGGCACCGCGATCGAATCGCGCTCGTCGTCCGACTCGCGCCGCGACTTGTCGAAATGCCCGCCGAAGTCCGCCATGCGGTGGCCGTAGCCGAGGCGGCGCGTCTCCTCGAGCAGGCGCTCGACCATCGCCGGCTTGCTGGCGATGAAATTCCCGGGCTCGACGCTGCGGCGCAGGCGTTGCAGGACGGCGTTGCGCTCGGTCGCGCTGCAGAAGGCGATGTAGGCCCGGCCGGTGGCCGAACGCAGCATGTTGATGCGAAAGCCGATCGGCCCCAGCGGAATGTGCGAGAAGTACGACCGCGGCCGGTTGGTTTCGATCACCTCCATGTGGTCCAGCCGCGGCACCGCGAGGATCGACGGCCAGTCCACCTTGCGGCACAGCCGCTCGAGAATCGGCGAGGCCACCTCGACCAGACGGTCCTCGTCGTTCAAGTGCTGCGCACGCTCGGTCAGCAGATGGCTCGGCAGGTAGGCGCCGTCGGCGAGGCGCTGCCAGATCAGGCCGCGCCGGTCGAGCGTGGCGATGATGCGGATGAGCGTCGCCTTGGGCAGGCCGGTGCCCCGGTGCATGTCGTGCAGGCTCGCGGCGCGCGATGCCTGGATGAACGCCAGCACCTCGAGTCCCCGGTCCAGGGCGCGGATGGTCTTGATCTTGTAACGGATCAAGCGGGCCTCGAGTTTCACCAGGAGAAATCAGGACAGGCGCATGCTACGCCTCGCGGCCCGCACCGGTCCATACTTGTTTGGTACGAGAAAAATCAATCGAGGAGACAAGCATGGCGCAAAGCGGACCTTCCGTCCTGCTGCCTTCGCAGGTGGCCACTGCACCCGGCGCCGAAGGCTGGGAGCGGATGTATCCCTACTTCACCCGGTTCCGGCCCGAGGACGATGGGCGCTTCTGGTTCTACAACGGCATGCACTTTCCGGAACCGATGCCGTCCTTCGACATCATCACGGCAGAGGCGGCCTACTGCGCGCTGGGGGCGATGACGACCCGCGTGTTCGCGATTCCCACGGCGCTGGGCATCGATCACCGCATTGTCAACGGGCGCATCTACATCAGCGCCATGCCGGTCACCGACCCGAAGGAAATCGAGCGCCGCGCGCAAATCTTCCAGCAGCGCGCGTTCCACTATTTCGGGCACTGGAATGAGTTCTACGAGCGCTGGAAGGAGCGCATGCTCGCCCTGATCCGCGACACCGAGTCCATCGCCGTACCGGGGCTGCCGGAGTTTGAGGACGAGGCGGTGGTGAAGAACGTCACCGGCATCGCGCAGAACCAGGCCATATTCGAAGGCTTCCACAAGGCGCTGGATAACTACTACCGCATGTGGCAGCACCACTTCGAGTTCCTGATTCTCGGCTACGGCGCGTACCTGACGTTCTTCGAATTCTGCAAGAAGGTCTTTCCGGAAATCCCCGACCAGACGGTCTCGCGCATGGTGGCCGGTGTCGAGGTGCTGATGTTCCGGCCCGACGATGAGCTGAAGGGGCTCGCGCGCCTGGCGCTGCAAAGCGGGCTGGACGATCTGTTTGTAGAAGGCCGCCCGGTGGGCGAATTGCTCGCCGCGGTGAAGGCGCGCGGCGAGGCGGGGGCACGCTGGCTGGCGGCGCTCGAGAAGGCGCGCGACCCGTGGTTCAACATCTCCACCGGCGACGGCTTCTACCACCACCATCGCAGCTGGAACGACGACATGGCGATCCCGATGTCGGCGCTGCCGCGCTACATCGCCGAGCTGAAGGCCGGCCGCAGCCTGGAGCGTCCGACCGAGGAGCTGCGTCGCGAGCGCGACCGCATCACGCGGGAATACCGTGCCCTGCTCGCCACCGACGCCGACCGCGCCACGTTCGATCAGCTGCTCGGGCTTGCGCACCTGGTATTCCCTTACGTGGAAGACCACAAGATCTACTGCGAGCACTGGCTGGCGATGGCGTTCTTCAAGAAGATGCGCCAGTTCGGGCAGCTGCTCGCGGCGCACGGCGTCCTCGACGACGCCGAGGACCTGTTCCAGCTCCAGCGCACCGAAGCCCTGCAGGCCCTGTCGGACCTGAGCCTCGCATGGAGCGCCGGCACGCCGCCGCGCGGCAAGGCCCATTGGCGTCCGCTGGTCGCCGAGCGCCGTGCGCTGCTCAAGAAACTGGCCGAATGGCAGCCGCCGGCGGCGCTCGGCCCCATCCCCAAGGTCATCAACGACCCGCTGTTGAACATGCTCTGGGGCATCACCTCCGAGCAGTTGACGATGTGGAGTATGCCGCCGGCATCGGGCAACGAGCTGCGCGGGTTCGCGGCGTCGCCGGGCGTCGCCGAGGGCATCGCGAGGGTTGTGCGCAGCGTCGACGAGATCGCATCGGTGCGCGACGGCGAGATCCTGGTGTGCCCGGTGACCGCGCCGAGCTGGGCGCCGATCTTCGGCAAGATCCGGGCCGCGGTCTCCGACATCGGGGGCACGATGTCGCACGCGGCCATCGTCGCGCGCGAATACGGCATGCCCGCGGTGGTGGGGACCGGCCACGGCACCAAGGTCATCAAGACCGGGCAGCGCGTGCGCGTGGACGGCAACGCGGGGCGCGTGACGGTACTTTCCTGAGGACCGACACTTGGCGACACTGAAATGGTTCCGCGACATCGGTCTCGCGGACCGCGAGACCGTGGGCGGAAAGGGGGCGAGCCTGGGTGAGCTTGATCGCGCCGGCATCCGCGTGCCGCCGGGGTTCGTGATCACGGCGCAGGCCTTCGAGGCATTCCTGCAGGAGATCGATCCGCGCGGGGAGGTGCGCGCCGCGATCGAGTCGCTCTCCGAACGTGATCCCGGGCTGGCGGGGACGACGGCCGAGGCGCGTGCCCTGATCGAGAGCCGTCGGCTGCCTGAGGCGCTGCGCGCCGCCATCGACGAGGCCTACGCCGTGCTGTGTCGGGGCGACGTCGACACGCCGGTAGCCGTGCGCTCGAGTGCCACGTCGGAAGACAGCGAGGACGCGAGCTTCGCCGGCCTGCAGGACACCTATCTCTGGCTGCGCGGGCTGGACGCGGTGCTCGTGCACGTGCGCCGCTGCTGGGCGAGCCTGTACAGCGAGCCGTCGGTCGCCTACCGCCGCCGCCTGAAGCTGCCGGAGTCCGGCGTGGCCATGGGGGTGGTCGTGCAGCGCATGGTCGACGCGCGCAGCGCCGGCGTGATCTTCACGCGCAGCCCGACCACCGGCGACCGCTCGGTGATCAGCGTGGAAGCAGCCTGGGGTCTCGGTTCGGCCGTGGTCGGCGGCGAGGTCACGCCCGATCGCTTCACGCTGAACAAGGTCACGCTCGAGGTGCTCTCGCGCACGATCTCTTGCAAGGCGGTCCGCCATGTCCCGGTCGCGGCCGGCGGGGTCATCGACGAGGCCGTGCCCGAGGCCGAGGAGTCGGCGCCCAGCGTGTCGGAAGCGGAATTGCAGGAGCTGGCGCGCATCGCCAAGCGCGTCGAGCAGCACTATGGTCGCGCGCAGGACATCGAATGGGCGATCGACGCCCGCCTGCCGGCGGCTGAGGCCATTCTCCTGTTGCAGAGCAGGCCGGAGACGGTCTGGTCCAAGCGCGACGGCGAACCGGCAGCGCCCGTACGCGCCTCCGCCTTCGACCATCTGATGGCGACGTTAAGCGGCCGGCGCTGATCTTCCGGCCTGTTGCCATGAGCCTCTCACACGACGATGTCGAGCGCCTGCTGAGGGTCCTGGAGGCCTCTCAGTTCGACGAGCTGCATCTCGAGGTCGACGGTACCAAGCTCGCTTTGTACCGGCGCGCAGCCCCGCCGGTGGGCGAGCGGGCGGCGGCGCCGGTTGCCGTGGCAACACCCGTCGCGGCAGCGGGCGCGCAGGCGCCGGCTGCGGCGCCGCAGCCGCAGACCGCACTGGTCGAGGTACGGGCCTCGATGCTTGGCACCTTCTACCGCGCTCCCAAACCCGGTGCCGAGGCGTTCGTGCAGATCGGCAGCCGCGTCGAGCCGGAGACCACCATCGGGATCATCGAGGTCATGAAGCTGATGAACGCGATGCCCGCCGACGTCGCGGGCGACGTGGCCGAGATCCTGGCGCGCGACGGCGAGCTGGTCGAGTACGACCAGGTGCTCATGCGCGTGCGACCGCTCTGAGAGGGCCTGGATGGCGTGCGCATCCGCCTCGCGCTGCAGTGGGCCGCCGTCGCGAATCGCGAGTTCGCCACGGCCGGCGTCGAGGGTCGGCCCGTGCGCCCGACTCGACGCCGGGACGACACCACCGTGAGCTCTGACCGCGTGGATTTCGTCGACACCACGCTGCGCGACGGCAACCAGAGCCTGTGGGGCGCTACCGGCCTGCGCACGGCCATGATGCTGGCCATCGCGCCGGACCTCGACCGCGTGGGCTACCGGGCGATCGACTTCTCCACCAGCACCCACATGGCCGTCGCGGTGCGCTATCACCGCGAGGATCCGTGGGAACGGCTGCGGCTGCTCAAGGCGAAGATGCCTCGCACGCCGCTGTCGTTCCTGTCCACCGGCATGCGCTTCATCTCGTGGGAAAGCGCGCATCCGGATCTCATGCGGCTGTCCTACCGTCTGCTGGTGCGAAACGGTATCCAGCGCTTCCAGGTGATGGATCCGATGAACCACATGCCGGCGCTGGCGGCCTGCGCGCGCGACATGCGGACCGAAGGCGGCGAGGAAATCGTTGCCGCGCTGGTCTACACCGTGAGCCCGGTGCACGACGACGCCTACTTCGCTCGCTGCGCCGCCGAGCTGGCCGGGGTGTCCGAGATCGACCGCGTCTACCTCAAGGACCCGGGCGGCCTGCTGACGCCCGAGCGCGCGCGCACGCTGCTGCCCGCGCTGCACCAGGCCCTGGCGGGCAAGCCGCTGGAGCTGCACTCGCATTGCACGATCGCCCTGGCGCCGTTCACCTACGCGCTCGCGCCCGAGCTCGGGGCGTCCACGTTGCATACCGCGGCGCGGCCGTTGGCCAACGGCACGAGCCAGCCGGCCATCGAGAACGTCGTTGCCAACCTGAGCGAGGCGGGCCGCGCGGTCGACCTCGACCTGGACGCGCTCGGCCGCGTGAGCGCGTATTTCAGTCGCCTGGCCGCCGCCGAAGGGCTCGCCGAGGGGATGCCGCAGGAGTACGACGCGCGCTACTTCGGCCACCAGCTGCCGGGCGGCATGATCGGCACGATGCGCCGCCAGTTGTGCGAGCTGCGCCAGGAGCACCGGCTGCCCGAGGTGTTCGACGAGGTGGTGCGCGTGCGGGCCGAGCTCGGTTACCCGATCATGGTGACGCCGTTGTCGCAGATCGTGGGCACGGTGGCGGTGATGAACGTGCTCGGCGGCAAGCGCTACGACAGGCTGCCCGACGAGGCGGTGCGCTATGTGCTCGGCCGCTTCGGGACGCCGCCGATGCCGGTGGCCCCCGAGGTGCGTGAACGCGTGGCGCAGCTGCCGCGCGCGCGCGAGCTCGCGGCGCAGCCGCCGATGGCGGGGCTCCCGGAGCTGCGCCGCCGTGTCGGCGGCCACTTGTCGGACGAGGAATTCCTGCTGCGTGCGGTGATGCCGCCCGAACAGGTGGATGCGATGCGCGCCGCCGGCCCTGCGCTGCGGCAGTACGACCCGGCAGTGTCGCCGGTCATCGGGTTGGTCGCGGCGCTGGCCGAGCACCGCGACGTCACGCAGGTGCGCGTCGTGAAGCCGGGCTTCAAGCTGGAGCTGCGCAGCGGGGTCGCGCGATGAGGCGGCGCCTGCAGGGCGTCAAAGGCTGGGTCTTCGACGTCGATGGCACGCTCGTGCTCGGCGACCAGCGCCTGTCGGGCTATCGGGCGCTTCCGGGCGCGGTGGCGCTGATCGAGCATCTCGAGCGCGCCGGAGTCCCGTTCGTGGCGTTCACGAACGGCACCACCAAGTCGCCGCGCGACTACGCCGCCACGCTGGAGCGCATCGGCCTGGCCGTCGGCGAGGCCCGGATGCTGACGCCGGTCAGCGTCGCGATCGAGGTCTTCCGGCGCCGCAAGTTCCGCAAGGTGCTCGTGCTGGGCGTCGAGGGCGTTTGGCGGCCGCTCGCCGACGCCGGCTTCGAGGTCATGGTTTCGCCGGCGCGGGCCGACGATGCCGAAGTCGTGCTGGTCGGCTGGCACCCCGAATTCGGCCTGCAGGATCTCCAGGCGGCGAGCGCTGCGCTGTGGGGCGGCGCAGCGTTGTACGTCGTGTCGGTGGCGCCTTACTTCGCGAGTGCCGGCGGGCGAGTACTGGGCATCTCCGGCGCTATCGTCGCGGCATTGCGCAACATCACGGGCAAGCGTGCCACGGTGCTGGGCAAGCCCTCCGTGCAAGCCATGCGCTATGCGAGCCAGCGGCTGGGCGTGCCGGCCGCGCAGATCGCGGTGGTGGGGGACGACCCCGTGCTCGAGGTCCGCATGGCCCTGCGCGCCGGCGCCATCGCCATCGGCGTGCAGACCGGCCTCAACGACGCGGCGGCCTTTGCGTCACTCGAGCCCGAGGACAGGCCGCACCTGTCGCTCGCCGGCGTACACGAACTGCTGCCGCTGCTGGAGTCTGCCCCATGAGCGTGCAAGCCGGAAGCGGGCGCAAGGGCAAGGAACCCCCCGATCTCTACGACGCCCCGCTCCCCACGTCCAGCCTGAGACGCGTGTCGACGCTGTCCCGCCCCGTTTCGCTGACCGCCTCCGTTTTTCCAGCCGCAACCCGCGCAGGATCGACTCCGGCATCCTTGACCAGGGCTTGCATCACCGCGCTGGCGCGATGCTGCGCCAGCGCCTCGAGCTCCGCGGCATCGAGCGGATGGAGCTCCACCAGGCGCTGGTACAGCGCCTGGTAGAACTCGCGGTCCGAGCTGCCCTTGCCGAACAGTGCCAAGGCAGGATTGACGCGACTGACCTTACGCCCCGCCCGTTTCTCGAACTGGGCCTGGAATTCCGGCATCGCGCGCTCGCCGGCGCGCGCGCGCATCAGCTTCTCGAGCGCGAGCTGCGTCTTGGCGCTGTCGAAAGCGACCGGCCCCGGCTCCTCTCCCGGCTCGAGTTTCACGCCCTGCGATGCCGCCAGCTCGCGACGGACTTTTTCGGCGCGCAGCGCTTTGCCGTCGATGGCCGCGTCGTAGCGGCCGTCGACGACCACCTTGAGCTGAGGCCGCTTCTGCAACGCCTCGGCGACCTTCTTGAGCTTCTCCAGCTCCGGAGGAAGCACGCGCGCGGAGCCCGGATCGAACGCAATGGCATCGAGCTGTTGCGCGCCACCGCCCAGCAGGGCGCCAAGCGCCCGGAATGGCGCGGTCACGATCTTCTTGATCACGGTCACGATCGCCTGCCAGACGAGGTGGCCGTAGCTGAACTGGGGGTTGTCCACGTCGCCCTGCACCGGGACCGCGACGTCGATCCTTCCTTGCGAGTCGGTCAGGAGCGCGATCGCGAGATCGAGCGGAAGGTGGAGCGCACTCGGCGATTCCACGCGCTCACCCAGGGTGAACTTGTCGAGCAGGATCTTGTTCTCGCCCAGCAGCTTGCCGTCCTTGATCTTGTACTCAAGGTCGAGGCTGAGCCGGCCGGAGGCGATCTTGCGACCCGCGAACGTGGCGCTGTAGGGCGAGAGCGTAGGCATGTCGACGTTGCGGAACACGACTCGCAGGTCGGTGAACTTCTTGGGCGCGAACGGGCTCAATGCGCCGTCGGCCTTGGCCGAGCCGTACTCGTCGACCCGCCCCTCGAGCTTCAGCTCGGCATGGCGCGACGGATCGGACGAGATGCCCGTGACGACCCCGCCAAGCTGCCGGATGTGTGCAGCGAAAGGCAACACCAGGCTGTAATCGGCATAGTCGACCGTTCCGTCTTGGATGCGCACTCGCCCGACGGTCACCGGAAACGCGCCGCGCGCCGCGGCACCGCCTGCGCCGGAGGCGGGCTGCTTCCTGATCAAATTCGCGAGATTGAAGCCGTGGTCCTTGAGTACGATGAGCCTGGCTGAAGGCTGTACCAGGCGGACCGCCTTCACGCTCAATCGATCTGGCGCGAGCCCGAAGCCGATGCCCTGCGCATCGAGCGCCTTGCAGGACAGAAGGTGGCTGCCCCCTTGCGCCTCGGTGACCAAAAGGCCGGCGACGCCGAGCGATCCCTCCGCGCGCAGCGTTGGCGCAGATTTAGATGGTCGGAACTGCAGCGTCGCGTCTGCCGAGAGCTCTCCCGACTTGAGATTCACCGAGGCGTAGCGCGCCACGAGCGGCTGCAGCGGAACGAGGTTGAGGCGGGTGAGCTTCACGCGCGCCTCGACGCCGGAACCGTCGGGCACGAGGCTCCCCGCAACGCTGACGTCCCCGCCCTGCGCCACCCGCAGCGCCGCATCGAACGGGACCGGCGCGCGCAGATCGCTGCTCAGGTTCTTCAGCGTGGCAGAAACGTCCGCCAGGTCATAGCGGATCGCGGGCTTGAAACTCTGGTCGGCCAGCGCAATCCGGAAATCGCTGAGCTTGAACGCATCGAGATGCAGGCGCCACGGCGCGCTTTCGGCGCCCGGGGTCTCGGCCGTTTTGCCGGCTTCGGTGCGCGCTCCGCTTTGACCGCTCGTGCCAAGCGCCGCCAGCAGGTTGATGTTGCCCTGCGCGTCGCGGGTGAGGCTCGCGCTGCCGCCGTGCACGGCCAGTTCGCGCAGCGCGATGTCCCGCTTCGCGGTATCGATCGTGTCGCCCTCGAGCGTCACGCTGTCCAGCGCGACCAGCGGGGAGCTGTCCGAGGACCGCCTCAGGGCGATCCTGGCCAGTCCGATGCGCAGCGCATTCGACGTCACGGAGCTCGTTGCACCGCCGACCTCCAGTTGCGCCTTGCTCTGGATCGCCACGTCCCCGATGTCCAGCGTCAGAGGGCTTGTACGGCTTTGGTCCGTGAACCGCGCGCCGACGTCCGCGACCCGTACCGCATCGAACCTCGCGCGCCAGGGACTGGCATTCGCGATGTGTGCCGGCGCAACCGTCGTGCCAGGCTCTTTCCGCGCGACGGCGATGGTCTGCCAGTCGATCGTCCCATCCGCGGCCTTGCTTGCCGTGACCTGTCCTTTGCTGATGTCCAGCCTTGGCAGCGTCACCTCGCGCCGCTGAAGATCGACGCCGACGTCGCTTGCCTCGATCTTCTGCAACGCAAGCAGGGGTTGCGCCTCGCCCGGCTTGCGCAGCGCGAGACCCGTGACCCGCAGATTCGCGCCGCGCAGCACCAGTTGCGGCCTCCCTCCCGCAAAATTGAAGCTATAGCTCGTCTTGAAATCCACCGTGCCGCCCGGCGGATCGAGCCGGAATTCGTCCTGCAGGAATTTCCATATGCTGGCGGGCCGGAACCGGCTGATGGCCAATTCGCCCTCGGAGGCGAGCGGTCGAAGGGACACCTCGCCGCCCCAGCGCATGGTGCCGCCTCCCGGAAGCGTGGCGCGAATCGCGTACTGGCCCTGGCGCTGGGGGAGCGTCGACACGTCGTCGAGCCGAAGGTCGATAGGCGCCAGCGTTGCGCTGGCCGCGGTGGGGTCGGAAAGATCGGTGTAGGTCAGCCTGCCGTTGCGGAGCTCGACATGCTTGAGCACCATGCGGACCGGTGCCTGGTTGCTCTCGGGCGCGGCCGGCTTGGCCCCGCGCATGGCGGCCACGAGGTCCACGAGATTCACTCGCCCCGCCGGACCGGTCACGACGTGTACGTCAAGCCCATCGACGGTGATGTCCGCGAACACCCATGCCCAGTGCAGCAGGCTCGTCGCTTCGAAATCGAGATACAGGCGCTGCGCACTGACGATCGGGCTGCCATTGCTCTCCGCGAGGCGAAAATCATGCGCCTCGAAAGTCAGCAGGAAGGGATTGATCCGGACCTTGCCGATGCTCGCCTGACGCTTGAGCGTTTCGTGGGCGTAGTGCGGCACGTAACGCTCGACGAGATACGGCAGCAGGAAAAAGCCGCACAGCGCATAGACGGCGAGCAGCCCGGCGCCGATCAACAACCAGCGACTGCGCAGGAGGCGCGTCAGAGCTCGTTTCATAGCGGGACGGATCCCGCGGCTGCCATGAGGCCCTGGCATGGCAATGCGGTGCGCAGCCGGCCGCTCGCGACGCAACAGGCAATTCCGCCGATCAGGCTGGCCGATCGCTCAAGATCGTGCGGGCCACGGTATTCGGTTTCGGGCATGCCGTATTGATATGGGTCAAGCCACGGGTGACGAGTATGCGCCCAGTGAAGGCGGCGGGCCGCGCGCTCTGGCTGCTTGACGGGGACCTTGCGCGGGCAGCCGACGTGCGCGCCGATGCGGTCGCCGCGCTTGAGCCCGCCGGCAAAGTGTGGAACGATGAGGACATTGAGCGGGAGGTGGCATGAGCGCTCGCAGCAAAATCTTGCACCCGGCAATAGCCAGCGTTCTGATAGGAACGCTCGCTGCCTGGGCTCCGACCGCAGCGCAGGCGCAATCCTGTCCGTCCGGCTATTACTACGCGAGCGACGGCTATTGCTACCCCGGGCCGCCGCCCAGCTATGCGCCGCCGGCCTATGACGCGGCACCGCCGGTCTCGACGCCCCCGGTTGTGACCGACGGCTTGATGATCGGTCTCGGCGTGCTCCTCGGCGGCATCCTGTTGAGCGGCCACGGCGAGCATCGCGCCCGCCCGCAGGAACGCCGCCCGCCGCCCAGGCGCGCTCCGCCGGAGCGGCACCGCTCGTACGAACGCGAGCGCCGCTGACCAGGCCCATGGAGATCAAATCATGAAAACCCCGTCCTTCGTCGTGGGCATTGCCGCGCTGCTGCTTGCCGTGCCGTCGATTGCGCTCGCCCAAAGCGCGCCGCCGAGTACGCCCGCGCCGGCCAGGGCGGCGATCGTCAATCGCGTCGAGCAGCGCATCAAGAGCCTTCACGCGCAACTGATGATCACTGTCTCCGAGGCGCCCCAATGGGCCGCGGTGGCGCAGGCGATGCGCGACGACGCCGAGACGGTCGGCGCGCTGATACGGCAGCGAAGGGAGAAGGCGGCAACGATGAACGCGGTGGACGATCTGCGCGCCTACCAGGCGATCGCCGAAGCCCACGCTGCCGGCGTCGCCAACCTGGTCTCGGCGTTCGAGGCGCTGTACGCCGTCATGCCGCCCAGGCAGCAGAAGAACGCCGACGAGGTGTTCGCCAAAGCCATGCACCGGCGGGCGGCGAAGAAGTAGGCGGACTAGGGCCGCAGTACTACCAGCGCCTGCGCTCGAGCGGCACCACGGCCAGGCGCCGGCGGCGGCGGTCCAGCCACCAGGCGAGCATCGGCAGCAGCGCGAAGCCGCCCGGCATCACGATGACCACCAGGTAAGGCGACAGGTGCCCGAGCCGGCGCAGCTGCACGCGCAGCTCGGCGAGCTCGGCGTGGGACCAGCGTTGGCCGTTGCGCCGCTTCATGAGCAGCGGCATCAATCCCTTGATCTGGATGAACTCGGCGAGCATCACGCGACGCTCGCGCTCGGCGAGCGCGAACGCGTGGCGCAGCGGATTGCCGATGTGGCGCTGCATGGCTAGGCCTCGCGCCGCGCCGCGGCGGCCGCCAGCAAGGCTGGCGCCAGGCGCCGTACCCACAGCCGCGCGCCGCGGTACGCCTGCCACAACGACCAGCCGCTCGCGAGCCACTTGAGCGCGCTCTTCGGACGCAGGGCGACCAGGACGGCGATTCCGGCGGCGACCCACAGCGGCCGCCGCTTCGCCCCGGCGACGAGCCGCATACCCTTCTCCAGCCAGCCGGTGGCGGCCTCGGCCCGCGCCACGTAGCCGGCGAGTGACTCGCGCTCGGCGCTTGCGCGTCCGAGCAGCCGCATGCGCTGTTCGCGCAGCGCGATCAGGCGCTCACGCACGCGGCTCTCCAGCGCCGGCCGCTGACGGCCGGGGCTCGACGCGCTCGCGGTCCTTTGTCAGCTCGGCGAGGGTGGCGGCGAGGAACCTGGGCCGCTCGCGCAGCCGCGTGCGCGCCATCGCCAGGCCGAGCACGCCGGCGCCGGCGTACAGCGCGGTGAGCAGCGCGGCTGCGAGCATGCGGTGCTGGTCCCAGAACACCAGCACGATCAGGAGCGAGGCAAGCACCAGCGCCATGCCGAGGAAGAACAGCGCGAGCAGCGTCCAGATCGCGATCTCGAACCAGCGCAGCGCCTGCTCTTCGAGCTCGTTGCCCGCCAGGCGCGCGCGCGTCTCGACGAACGCGAGGAGCGTTCGGGCCAGTTCTCTGATCGAGCCCAGCATGTCGGATCCGGTTCGCGGCGGGCGCCCGCCGCGCGTTTAGCGGCGGCTGATCAGTGCGCCGAGCAGGAAGCCGATCCCGGCGGCGATGCCCACCGCCGGCCACGGGTGCTCGCGCACGTATTCGTCGGTGGCCTGCGCCGCCTGCCTGGTGTGGTCCATGAACGCGCGCTCCGCCTCGCCCAGCTTCACTTTGGCGGCGGCGAGCGAGACCTGCATGCGCTCGCGCGCGGCGGTGACTTTCTCGCCGGCCTGGCTGGCGGTGGCGCGCAGCAGCTCTTCCGTGTCGCCGATCAGCACTTTCAGGTCGGCGACGAGTTTCTCTTTCGACACATCCGTGGCCATGGGCTTGCTCTTCGCGTGGGTGGTGGTGGGTGCTCTGGGAGGGCGGCTGGCGTAGCTGCGCCGCGAGAAAAGAGGCTACCGAGTTTTGCGGGGACAGGCAACACTGGCGGGGTATTCGGGCACGGCGGTTACAATCGGCCCGCCCATCCACCCGCCCGCCGCATGCCGCTCTCGACCTACGCCGCGGTCTTTCGCAACCGCAAGATCCTGGTGCTGCTGCTGCTTGGCTTTTCGTCCGGTCTGCCGCTCGCGCTGACCGGGGGCACGCTGCAGGCCTGGCTGACGGTGAAGGGCCTCGGTATCACGACCATCGGCCTGTTCGCGCTGGTCGGGCAGCCCTACACCTACAAGTTCCTGTGGGCGCCGCTCATGGACCGCTTCAGCCTGCCGTTTCTCGGCCGGCGCCGCGGCTGGCTGGTGCTGACGCAGCTCGCGCTGCTCGGCGCGCTCGCCTGGATGGGAACGATTTCGCCGCATCAGACGCCGTGGCTGCTGGCCGGCCTGGCGCTCGCGGTCGCGTTCCTGTCCTCCTCGCAGGACATCGTGGCGGATGCCTATCGCACCGACATCCTGGGCGCCGAGGAGCGCGGCGCGGGCGCCGCGGTGTTCGTGCTCGGCTATCGCATCGCGATGCTCGTCTCGGGCGGGCTCGCGCTGATCCTCGCCGCCGGCCCGCTCGGCTGGACCGGCACCTACTGGCTGATGGCGGCCCTGATGCTGGTCGGCTGTGCCGCGGTGCTGCTCGGAGAGGAGCCCGCGGCGCCGGCCCGCGCGCCGCACACGCTGCGCGATTCGGTGCGCGACCCGCTGCTGGAGTTCTTCTCGCGCGACGGCGCGTGGCTGCTGCTCGCGCTGATCGTGCTCTACAAGCTCGGCGACGCGTTCGCCGGCACGCTTTCGACGGCGTTCCTGTTGCGTGGCCCGCACTTCTCGCTCGAAGAGGTCGGGCTGGTGAACAAGTGGCTGGGCGTCGTGGCCACCATCATTGGCGCCCTGGCGGGCGGGGCGCTGATGGCGCGCCTGCGCCTGTATCGCTCGCTGCTGCTGTTCGGCGTGCTGCAGGGCGTGACCAATCTCGGCTACATGGCGCTCGCGCTGGCCGGCAAGAGCTACGCGCTGATGATTTTAGCGGTGGCGACCGAGAATCTGGCGAGCGGGATGGGTACCGCAGCCTTCGTGGCGCTGCTCATGGCGATGTGCGAGCGGCGCCACTCGGCGACGCAGTACGCCCTGCTCTCGGCCCTCGCCGCGCTCGGGCGCGTGTACGTCGGCCCGGTCGCGGGCGAGATGGCGAAGGTCTTCGGCTGGCCGGAGTTCTTCTTCATCACCTTCCTGCTCTCGCTGCCCGGTCTCGCGATGCTGGTGTGGCAGAAGCAGCGCATCGTCGCCATCGACACCGCGCCGCGGGAGTAGGGGCCGACTAGGCGCGGCGGCGCTTGCGCGCCGGCGCCGCGCGCGCCTTGCCTTGCGCGCCCAGGTGCCCGAGCAGCGCTTCGATCCCCAGAAAATAGGAGCGGATGCCGAAGCCGGCGACCATCCCCACCGCCGCCTCCGCCAGGATCGAGTGCAGGCCGCGCTTCTCGATGTTGGTCATGTGGACCTCGACGTAGGGGTACGGAACCGCGCGCAGGCAGTCGCGCAGCGCGTAACCGGCGAACAGGAACGCGGCCGGATTCATCACCAGCCCGTCGAGCTTCTCGTCGACCGCGCGGTACAGGCGCTCGATCGCCTCGCTCTCGCTGTGCGTGTAGAAGATGTCGAGGCGGTACTTGCCGGCGCGCGCGTGCTCGCGCAGCATCGCATCGAGCTCGGCGGCGGTCGTCCTGCCGTAGAGCTCGGGCTGGCGCCGGCCGAGGTAGCTCATGTTCGGGCCTTGGACGAGGAGGATCTTGGGCATCGGGCGTCTCGCGCGGAAAGTGAAAACCGTGCGAGTATCGCAGCAACCGATTCCTGGAGGTGAATCCACCATGCTGGCCGCGCAACTTTCCGCCTTCGGGCGACCCGACGAGGTGATCGAGCTGGTGGAGCAGCCGGATCCCGGCGAGCCGGGCCCCGGAGAAGCGATCGTGGATGCGGAACTGTGCCCGATCAATCCGGCGGACGTGCTCAACCTGGAGGGCGGCTACGGCGCCGCGCCGCCCAAGCTGCCGATGACTCCCGGCGCCGAGGGAGTCGGGCGGATCGCGCGGCTGGGCGCGGGCGTGAGCCACCTGAAGGTCGGCGACCGGGTGCTGCTGCCGGGGCCGGGCACCTGGCGCGAGCGCGTCAGGGCGCCGGCGAAGGTGCTGTTCGCACTGCCGCAGAACGTCGATCCGCGGCAGCTCGCCATGCTGCGCGTCAATCCGCCGACCGCCTATCTGATGCTGCACGACTTCGTCGCGCCGCAACCCGGGCAGTGGGTGATCCAGAACGCCGCCAACTCGGGCGTCGGGCATTGCCTCATCCGCTTTGCGCGCGAGGCGGGCATGAAGACCGTGAACGTGGTGCGCCGAGTCGAGCTGGTCGCGCCCCTGCGGGCGTTCGGCGCGGACGTGGTGCTCGCCGACGGTCCGGACCTCGACCAGCGCGTGCGCGCGGCGATCGGCGACGGCGCGCTGCCGCTCGCCATCGACGCGGTCGGCGGTGGCGGGACGCAGCGCCTCGCGCGTTGCGTGGCCGACGGCGGCACGGTGGTGAACTACGGCCTGCTGAGCGGCGAGCCGTGCCGGGTGGACGGGCGCGAGACCGTGTTCCGCGACGTGAGCCTGCGCGGCTTCTGGCTGCGGCGCTGGTTCATGCAGACGCCGCTCGAGCGCGTCGCCGCACTGTACCGCGAGCTGGCGGCGATGCTTGCCGACGGCACGCTGGCGGTCGAGGTCGAGGCGGTGTATCCGCTCCGCAGGATCAAGGAGGCGGTGGCGCACGCCGCGCGCGGCGGGCGCTCGGGGAAGATCCTGGTGTCGTTCAAGGAGGCGTAGCGCGGCCGCGGTTTGACCCACGTCAAATCCCGGCTCCCGGGCGGTGCGAGATTGGCAGGCGGCAGATCGCACGTGGAGGCCGCCATGCATCGAATTCTCGCCCTGGCATTGTTCGCGATCAGCGGGCTCGCGCTCGCCGCTCCGGCTGCGACGGCCGAGCGCGGGCCGATCGTGCGGGAGGCGGGCGCCGATCGCTTCGTCGCCGGCGGCACCGCGGTCGTCGACCAGCCGGTCGCGGGCGATCTCTACGCCGCCGGCGGCGACCTCGACATCGAGGGGCAGGTCGGCGGGGACCTGGTAGCCGCAGGCGGTCGCGTCAGCGTCGGCGGGCAGGTCGGGCAAAACCTGTACGCGATCGGCGGACGCGTCGCCCTCGAGGGCGCGGTCGCGCGCAACGCGCGCATTGCAGGCGGCAGCGTACAGATCGGGCCGCGCGCGCACGTTGCGGGCGGCGCCTCGCTCGCCGGCGGCGACGTCAACGTGCTCGGCGCGGTGGACGGCTATCTGCAGGCCGCGGGCGGGCGCGTGTACATCGACGGCACGGTGGGCGGCGACGTGGACGTCGCGGCGCAGGAGGTCGAGCTCGGGCCGGGCGCGCGCATCGGCGGCGCGGTGCGCTACCTGAGCCGCAGGGAAATCGTGCTCGACCCCGGCGCGCAGGTGAAGGGCCCGATCGAGCGGCGGCTCGCGCCCGCGCCGCGCCCGAAGTTCGGGAAGGCGGCGCACGCATTCAGGTGGGTGTGGAGCGCGGGTCTGATGCTGCTCGCGGGCGTGCTGGTGGCGCTGCTGCCGCTCTTCTTCGGCGCAGTGGCGCAGACGGCGCGGCGCAGCTTCGCGTGGAGTCTGGTGCGCGGATTCGCGCTGCTCGTCTCCGTCCCGGTGGCGGCGCTTCTGCTGCTCATCACCGGGATCGGCGCGCCGCTCGCGCTACTCGCGGTGGTGCTCTATTTCGCGCTGCTTCTCGTCGGCTACGCGAGCGCGGGAATCGCGCTCGGGGAGGCAGGATTGCAGCGCTGGAGACCTGCGTCCACGCGTTCGTGGCGCGTCGCGGCGGCGGTGCTCGGCATGCTGGCGATCGCGCTGCTCGCGCGCATCCCCGTGCTCGGCGCGGTGGTGTGCTTGGTGGCGCTGAGCGCCGGAACGGGAGCGCTCGGGATGCAACTGAGGGCGACTCAGGCGCGCGTCGCCTGACGCGGCGTCAGCACAGGCCGGCGCGCGCGTCGCGCTTCGACGGAACCGGGCAAGGGTTACGCTGTCCCACGATGGGGCGAAAGAGTCGGTGTTACGCAGCGATCCCAGCGAAGAATCCGCGTAACGCCGAGTCGTCGTGTCGGGATACGAGGGAGGGAATCCACTAACCGGAGACCTCCATGCAAGTTCCTGCGGCAGTAAAGCCCGCGTTTTGGGGCGCGGTGGGCGGCGCAATCGTCCTCGCGATCGTCGGATTCAACTGGGGCGGCTGGGTCACGGGCCATGCGGCCAAGACCATGGCCGCGCAGCAATCCCGTCACGCGGTGGTCAAGGCGCTCGTTCCCTACTGTGTCGCGAAGTTCGAGCAAATGCCCGACGCGGCAGCGCGGTGGACCAAGCTCAAGAAGGCCGATGAGTTCGACCAGGGCGGCATTCTCGAAAAGGAGAAGGTCGTGGTCCTGCCGGGAAGCAAGCTCGGCAGCGACCAGACTGACAACCTGGCCAGCGCGTGCGCGGATAAGCTGGTCGCGATGAAGGAGCTTGGCGGGGTCAAGGTCAGCCTGAACAAGTAAGGGTAAGGCGCCGCCGGCCGGTCGCGTCGCGCGAGCGCGGCGGCGCATCACCTGTTCGGGAACGCGCGCTCCCGCTGCACCTGGCACACCTGGATCCGGTACTCGAGATAGAAGTCCCGGCGCCCCTTCTGCTTCGCCTCGACGTGCTCGGGGTGCGAGCTCCAGGCCCGGTGCGCTTCCTCGGACTCGAACTCGACGATGGTGACCCTCTCGCCGTCGTCGGCGACGAAGCCCTTGTGCGAGACGTAGCCCGGCATCTCCCTGGCCAGCGCGCTCATGCGCTCGGCCCATTGCTTGTACTCCTCCTGCGCTTGTGGCTTCAGCCGGGAACGGAAGATGGTCACGATCATGGCTTTTCTCCTCGGCAACGCCGGTCAGCGCGAGGTTCAGCGCACGAGCAGCAGGTCGGTCCTCGCGCGCCCGCTTAGCCCAGCGCGACCCGGCGTTCATTGCTTTCCGGGAATGGATATTCCATGTGCCTTGCCGTGGCCCTCGCGACCGCTTCGCCGCAATGCCGGGTCACGACCTTCAGCGCCATGTCGATGCCGGCGGAGATGCCCGCGGAAGTGAAAAGGGCGCCTTCCTCCACGACATGCAGCCGCTTTTCGACGCTGACCTTTGGAAACAGCTCCTGCATCCAGTCCAGAGAACGCCAGTGCGTGGTCGCGCGCTTGCCGTCGAGGAGCCCGGCCTTGCCGAGCAACAGGGAACCCGTGCATACCGAAGTCAGAGTCTCGACTCCCTTGGCGCGCTCGGCGATCCACTTCAGCAGTCGGCCGTTGTTGATCTCCTTTCTCGTGCCCCAGCCGCCGGGGACGACCAGGATGTCCAGCGGCGGGCAGCCGTCGAGATCGTAGTCCGGCAGGACCTTCATCCCGCCGGTCGCGACGACGGGCGATTTCGCTTCGGCGACGAGAAAGACGTTGAACGGGGAGGGCTCGTCGCGCCTGGTGTCCTCGTTCAGGCGGGTCACCGAGAAGACTTCGAAGGGTCCGCAGAAATCGAGGACTTCGACGTTTTCGAAGATCAGGATGCCGACTTGTTTTCTATGCATTTGCGGATATGCGATAACGTTCCGGCTAGCGCGCCGCCCGCTTGCGGGCGGCGGCCGTTGAACCGGTGGTTAGACCTCGCCTGGAGCCCTTGAGGTAGGCCCGCGATGCCTTGTTCACTGATGCTGCATTCTTGAATCGCCTGGCGACGTCGGGCTCAAGAACAACAACGTTGGTTGTCTCTAGATACCGCTCGTAGTACTTGCCGCGGACCGCGCCGGAAAAATCGTACTCAGGCCGCATCTCGGGCTCAGCCGCCTTCAGCGGCTTACGACTCGTATGTCTTTCGCTCATTGGCATTCGCCTCTCGGGCGCTGATGATTCGGAAATTCTCCCTTTCTTCCGTGTGGGACACAACGATCAGCCGGTGATTCGACGAGTGACCGACCGTCAAGAACCGGTGCTCGCCGTGGGGGAGTGGTCGGGGTCCGGAATCGTGCCGGCGAGCGGGTCGCCGAACACGGTCGTGGGTTTCTGGAACGAGACGCCGTGATTGCTGCTGGTTCTCACGGTCCTTTCGAGCGTCCCATTCGAACTTCATCGTCGACTAAGCGCCGGAAAGGCGAGGTTTAACGAGGCTGTAGAAAAACCCGTTTCCGCGGCGCGCGCCGAGTGTGATCGGCGAACGGCGCGCGCGCGTTCTGGAATTCAGTGTTCATCGGAGTACTCGGCGCGGCATGCAAGGGAAATTCCCTTCCGATGTCCTATCGTCCGTATCCATGATGCGCCAGCTTCTCGATGTTGTGAACCAGGCAGTAGAGGTTCCACTGCGCGTTCACCTTCGAGCGCGTTCGCAGCGTGAAGCGGTCCAGGCGCTTGTTGTGCCGCAGGTTGGCGAAGACCGGCTCGACCGTCGCGATGCGCCGCCCGTAGAGCCTTCGCCCCAGGTCGCTGTCGATTGCCGCTTTCATCCTCTCGGTGAATTCCAACGGCGATGACTGGTTCTTCGCGAAGAACGCCACCTGCCGCGTCGGCGTTCTGTCCGGATGGCGCAGGCAGCGCTCCCGCAGGTGGCAGGGCACGCAGTCGCGCTTGGCGCCCTGGAACTTGTGGTGCACTCGGCCGTTGGTCGTGCAGTGGCTGCCGGCGGAGTAGAGCTTCTTACCGGCCGGACACAGGCAGGTGTTGGTCGCCGGATCGTAGCGGAAGTCCGAGGGCTTGAACTGCTCGGTGGAGGTCATTGCGCTGGCCGTCTTGTCCCAGAGCGGATCGGCGAGCGCCTTGTACTTCGCCTGACCGGCAAAGCGCTCGTCGCGCCGGCGCATGAGGCCATCGGCAATGAGCGCCGGCACCCCGCGCTCGTACAACCCCTTGAGGTTCGCCTCGCTGTGATAGCCGGCATCGGCCGTGATGAGCGTCTGCTCGGTCCGTATGCCGGATGTGCTCTCGACGATCGGAACGAGCACGCTCTGCTCGCTTCCCGAGCCGTGGGCCTGAGCGGCGACGATGATCTGCGCCTTCGCGTCCACGGCGGCCACCGCGGCGTAGCCCTGGATCACGCCTTTGGCGGTGGCCATCTTGGCGCTGTCGTTGTCGGTGACGTTGCTCTTGCGGATGGCGCCCTTCTCGGAGCGGCGCTCGGCGTGGGTCGCGAGGAACTCGCGGATCCGGCGGGCTTCGGACTTCAGCCGCTCGATCCGCTCGCGCTCCCTCGCCGTGTCATCGGGCGGCTCCTTCGCCTCGTCCCGTCCCCGGTGGGCTTCGAGCATCTTCGCAACCGCTTCTTCCATCCTCTCGGCCTCGTGGGCAAGCTCGGCGTGGGTGCCACTTCGACGCTTGTCCGCGTTGCTTGGAAGCTTCACCCCGTCGATCGCGAACATCTGCCGCCCGATCAGACCGAGCCGATCGCAGGTCAGCAGCACCTCGGTAAAGATGGCCCCGGCTTCGTCGCCCAGCTCCCGGACGAACTTCGCGATCGTGGTGAACTGCGGGGCGCTGTCGCCCGAGATCGCCATGAACAGCGCGTTCTCGCGGCAAAGCCGCTCGATCGCGCGGCTGGAGACTACGCCCCGGCTGTAGGCAAGGAGCACGATCTTGAGCATCACCGCCGGGTCGTAGGCGGGAGCTCCGGTTGCGTCGTTCCGGAAGCGCTTCGCCAGGCGCGAAAGATCGACTTCCGTGTCAATCAGGACGTCGAGCGCGTGCTCGAAGCTGCCGGGGATCAGCTGGGACTCAAGGACGATCGGAAGGAACCGCGGGCTCCGATCGACCAGCTTGTAGCGCGCCATGTTCTTGTTCTCCATCCGAGGCGTTCCCCCATTAACGCTCGAAGGCCGGGTCCGAGGACGCGCGGTAGGACTTTTTATACAACCTCAACGTTCGCGTTAGCCCGCGAGCAAAAGGGGCGCGAAGCGCCGCTTTTGCGAGTCGGTGTTGAACGCGTTGTTCGGCGTCAATTTAAGCCTCCAGACCAGCCAAGGCGTGATGAATGCCAGAGATCGCCGAGTAGATATCTTCAAGCAAGGCAGCTACCTCGTTTTCCGAAATCCGTACTTCCCGTCCTTCCCGCTCATCCTGTTGTGCGCGTTCTAAGTACTTCTTATCCACCACGCCTAGATTGTGAGTTACGGGATGCCTCTTTTCGAAACACCTGCTTAAGCGCTCCCAAAGATCCGGCTGGGATGGCGTGTAACCGAACACCTTTAATAACTGTTCCTTTGATCTCTCGATACTTTGAAACGCATTACCGATTTTCTTCATCTGGGAGTCAATACTTGCGGGATCATCACCCCGTTCGGTTAGGGCTCGACGAACAAGAGCTTTCACCGATGCTTCGAAAATCGATACTGCGTCTTCTAGGCAGTTCTCTAAATCCTTCGCCGCAACACGCTTTCCAAGTTCTTGCTCCCGCCGACCTACATCCTTGAGCATGCTCTGTGTTACACCGATCTCGGCTGATACGTGGGTCAAAAAGATATCTCTGCCGCAATCTGAACACCAAGTAGCAAGACCGAAAACAGTCTGGTCGAGGGTGCAGTGAGGGCAAACCACATCTCTCCGAACTTCGTCCTCGTATGGCCGACGAACATGATGCGGGGTACTGGGCTTGTAACTCAACTCCATTGAAATGAAGCCACCGCCCATTTTCCTCTTTCCAGAAGGCCCTAGTCCGAGAGCATCTTTGATCATGTCATCAATACCGCCCTGTGCTTCTCGCAGGGCGATATCCTTGGCATACCTAATCTGTTCTTGGGTAGTGAAATCGCTTGGCTCAGCTTCGTGCTTGCAGTAAGGGCAATAGACAACGGCTTGCTCTCCGGTAATACCGGTACCAGGTGTGACTTTGAAGTAACCGGGGGAACACAGACTATTTGGACATTCGCGAGCAACACGACCATCGTCATCCTTGGGCATTGTTATAGACATTTGGTACTGGTCATTACCCACGCTCTTTATGTTGTGTGGCCCACCTTCACGAAACAGCCGTTTTGTCACGATGAGCTCCTTGACGCCGAACGTTCACAATGAGAGGCGCGCGGTGCTTTTGCGCGCGTCCATCTCGATTGTGGGGTTAGGTGGAGCACGTTATCCCAGGAAGTCGGCCGAAAAGCGGCGTACCCATTTCAGCATGTCCTCGACATCCTCTTTCTTGAACTTGTCGAAATGACCGTGATCGGCATTGTTCCGAACGTCCGCGATAGCAGTAATTCGCTTAAGTACCAGCTTGTCGTAAACACCTGCTCTCGCTAGTTCGGCGTTTAGCTTATCAATTGATGTCTTATCGGGAACGGTGATGCCCTTTGCCTCTGAGAGTTTTCGCAGGGCATCTTCGAGAGTCGCACCAGCCAGTGATGCGGCGGGTATGTGAAACCCCTGCGAAAAGAGGTGTTCTGCTTGTTCGAGGAAGTCATCAAGGACTTCAGCGGTGACCATGGACCGAATCTCGAACAGCATTCCGCCTTCATAGTCGCGCGAAGCAGCCTCTAAGGCGCCGTAGCACTCCTTGAAGTAATAGCTATTGAGGGTCGTTTGCTTGTCCTCGGCCAACCTCTTGAGTTCCTTGTAGTGATCGCTTTGCTCTCCGCAGGATCGCCTGATGAGATTGAGAGCCTCGGTCCGAAAGCGCACGTAGCTAACGTCGTCAGGGTGTGCTGTGTGGTACTCCCCTCCATCCCAGCCGGCCCGCTGCAGGATCTGCTTGCCATCGGCGAGTAAAGCCTTGAATTTTTCTGCAATCTTCTCGTCAATGGTCATGAGAGCTCCACCTAACTAGAAATGATCCGCAAGAAGGCCATTGATCATATTTCGTTCCGCAAACCTGCCATATAACGCACGATATTCCGCCCTATATCGCGCCTAAATCAACGCACTCCGGGTGGCACCCCGGTGTTATCCGGCTTATTGTCAGCTAACCGTCTCGGTCGGCACGGAATTTGGGGCCGCGCAGGGGCGGCCTCATCGAGATATGTGCCGGTCTCCCTATCTCCTCCCGACGCGCGGCCGCCTCACCGCACCGCCGCCACGATGCCGCTGCGCTTCGGCGCCGGCAGGTCATGCGGACGATCCCGGAAGTAGCGCACCTCCGCCCCCTCGGGTGAAAGAAACTCCACGCCAGCAAATCCCGCGCGGCGCAGCTTCGCTTCGATCGCCGCAGGCTCGAAGTGACTCAACCACGGCTCGCCGAAGCTCGCGGCGTGCGCGGCGAGGGGCGACGGCTCAGGCGACGCGAAGGTGAGGACGATCTCGCTGCCGGGTGGAAACGCGGCGACGGCGGCGAGCGTCGCGTCGACCGCGCTTTCCGCGAGGTACATTGTCACGCCGAGCCACGAGAAGAAGGTGGGCTCGTCCAAACGTACGCCGTGCCGCGCAAGACCTTCGAGGAGTGACTCGCGCGCGAAGTCGACGCTTGCGAAGGACACGTTCGCCGGCACGACGAGCCCGGCCGCGGCGATGCGATTCCGCTTCTCGCTCTGGGTCCCCGCGTGGTCGACTTCGACGATGCGCAGCGCGCGCGCCCACTCGGGCTGCCGCAGCGCGAAGGTGTCGAAGCCGGCGCCGAGGAGGATGTACTGCTCGACGCCGCGCGCGACCGCGCCGGCCAGTCGATCCTCGGCGAAGCGCGAGCGCAGCACGACGTACGCGCGCAGGGCGCGGCGCGTCGGGCTCTGAAAGGCGTCCGTATCGTCGCGGATGCGTTTTTCGGCGCCTGCGCCGAGCAGCCGGACGGCGACGGGATCCTCGAGGATGCGCGGCGGCGCCTCGAGCAGCTGGTGCGCGGCCCGCAGGTAGGCGGTCGCGAGCGCGGTGCGGCTCGCGGCGCGAGCGCTCATCGCGGGAAGGTCTCCCTGACGTTCCGGCCTGCGGATGTCCACCCGGCCAGGTTTCGTACCATGCGCTCCGGCCGAGAAATGGCGCGCGGTGCGCAATACCGGCTGGATTCAGGCGGCGACGATGTCGATGCGCGCCGAGAAGCCGAGGCGCGCGAGAAGCTCCTCGCAGTCCGCCCAGGTCAGGCCGAAGGCGCGTACGTCCGCGACCCCAAGACGCGCGACGACGGTCGAAATCGCTGCGGCGTCCGGCTCGTCGAACTCGCCGTCCATCATCGCGTTTTCCGCCCAGTCCACCAGCTGTGCCTGCGTGATGCGGTGATGCAGGTAGTCCGCGATCTTTCCGGCTACGATCTGCTTGGTGATTCTCATGCAGCCATCCTACGCCTTCCGGTGCCCCTCATCCACGGGGTACTTGTGGTGGACCTCGACGAGGTTGTTCTGCTCGTCGTAGATTTCCTGCCAGAAGCGCAGCGTGGTTTCCCGCGCGTCGACTTCTTTGAGATAGCGGGCACGCCATCCCTGCCGCCCCCGGATTTCGATCCAGTAGCGGCGGCCGCCACCGGTGATCTCCTCCCAGTGGCCGAATTTCCTTTCGTTCTGTATCCGGCTACTCATCCGCGTAAAAGGATTTAGCGCATGACACCTGGGCGCAGTTGACCGATGCCCGTCGAGGGAAGCCTCCAGGCGCGTGGACAATCCGCAGAAAATTGAATATCTCGCCGGCGCACCGGGACGCTGAACCGCCGAAGCGCGCCTACTCCAACCCCCCCGCCGCATACCCCCGAAAGAACCGCGCGTAGAGCACCAGGTAGCTCGCCTGCAGCGCCGCGGCCACGAAGAACGGCGCGCGCAGCATTCCCGCGTGCAGCATGAATCCCGCCACCAGCGGCCCGACCGCGCGCGGGATCTGGATGGAGACGTTCTGCAGGCTGGCCGCCAGACCGCGCCGGTCGCGCGTGAGCCCGACCACCAGCGCCTGCCGCACGCCCGCCGTGCCCTGGTTGAATCCCGCGCGCAGGGCATACAGGACCGCGGCGAGGGAGAACACCGGCACCAGCGGCACCGCCATCAGTAACACGAGCCCGACCCCGCGCATGATCACCACCGGGCGGATCAATCCGTAGCGCCGCACCATGCGACCGGCCACCATCGCCCCCAGGGCGCCGAACACGAAGCTCGCCGCGAGCGCCGGGCCGATCGAACCGGGCCCGCGCTGGAAGCGCAGCGCGAACCAGTAGGCGATGAGCGGCGCGATCATGCCGATGCCCAGGCCGTTCAGCGTGTTGGCGACGACGAGGCGCACGAGCATGCGGTTTTCGCTGCGGCGCTCGGAGACGTGCGCGGCGCGCTCCTCGGGAGGCGTGCGCTCGGGCTCGTCGAGGCCGGCGATGAGCGCGAACGCCGCGACCGAGCCGGCGAGCGAGAGCAGGAACAGCGGCCGGTAGGCGAGCACCTCGCCGAGCGGCCCGATCAGGAAGTGCACCCCGCCCGCGAGCAGCGCGCCGAGCGCCATGCCGCCGAAGCCGATCGCGGCGTTGGCGCTGAACACCGCGCCGCGCCTGCCTGCCGGCAGCGCCTGCGCGAGCCAGGCCTGCTCGAGCGGACCGAAGGGGCCGGCGCTGCCGTTCGCGCCGCGGCCGAAGCCGCCCGCGATGGCGGCGAGCACCAGGGCCGGCGGCCAGGCGGTGGCGAGCGCGAGGAGCGCCGCGCCCGCCTGGAGCAGCTCGTAGGCGAGCAGAAAACGCCTGCGCCCGCGCCGGTCGCTCAAGGGCCCGACGCTCAGCGTGAGCACGGCGCCCACCACCAGCGCCGCCGATAGCGTGGCGCCGATTTCGGGCGCCGACCAGCCCAGCGCGTGCAGGTAGAGCGCGAACGCCGCGACCAGCGCGCCTTGCCCGAGGCTGCGCGCGGCGCGCGCAGCCATCAGGCGCAGGACGGTGGGAGGCACTTCAGGACGCCGCGCAGCGATAGACGGCGAGGCTGCCGAACAGATTGGGGAGGAAGCTCACCGGCCTGCTGTGGTGCAGCGCGACGCGCTCGCGGATGCGGATGCCGAGCTTGCGGCACAGGTCCTCGAAGTCGGCCATGGTGCACAGGTGCACGTTGGGCGTGTTGTACCACTCGTAGGGCAGCGCCTCGGACACCGGCATGCGGCCCAGCAGCACCTGCAGGCGCGCGGCCCAGTGGCCGAAGTTCGGGAACGCCACGATCGCCTCGTGCCCGACGCGCAGCATCTCGCGCATCAGCTGCTCGATGCGGCGGATGGTCTGCAGCGTCTCGGACAGCATGACGTAGTCGAACGACCCGTCCCGGAACAGCGACAGCCCGCTCTCCAGGTCGAGCTGCAGCACGTTGATGTCGTTCTTCACGCAGGCCAGCACCTCGGCGTCGTCGATCTCCACGCCGTAGCCCGGGGCCTGGTGCGCCTCCCACAGGAACTTGAGCAGCGCGCCGTTGCCGCAACCGAGGTCGAGCACGCGCGCGCCGGGCGTGACCCAGCGCGCGATGGCGGCGAATTCCGGGCGCGCGGCAAGCAGCGCCTGCTCGTGCTCGGTCATAGGGGGCGCGGGGGCGGGGCGATCTTCACCCTCGCGTCTCCAGCTTGATGTTCTCGAAGTAGGAGCGCATGGCGCCGAAGTAGCGCGCGTCGTCCATCAGGAAGGCATCGTGCCCGCCGGGCGCGTCGATCTCGAGGTAGGAGACGATCTTCTTCGCGTCGAGCAGCGCCTTGACGATCTCGCGCGAGCGCGCGGGAGCGAAGCGCCAGTCGGACTTGAACGACACCACCAGGAACGCGGCTTTGGCGCGCGCCAGCGCCGCGCCCAGGTCGCCGCCGTAGTCGGCCGCCGGGTCGAAGTAGTCGAGCGCCTTGGTGATGCGCAGATAGGTGTTGGCGTCGAAGTAGGTCGAGAACTTGTCGCCCTGGTAGCGCAGGTAGCTCTCCACCTCGAAATCGATGTCGAAGTCGAAGCCGAGCGCGCCGCGGCGCAGGGCGCGGCCGAACTTGCCCATCATCGCCTCGTCGGAGAGATAGGTGATGTGGCCGATCATGCGCGCGATGCGCAGCCCCCGCACCGGCACCACGCCCTTGCCGTAGTAGTGCCCGCCGTGGAAGTCGGGATCGGTGGTGATCGCCTGGCGCGCGACCTCGTTGAAGGCGATGTTCTGCGCCGAGAGCTTGGGCGCGGCGGCGATCACGAGCGAGTGTCGGATGCGCTCCGGGTAGGAGAGGGTCCATTGCAGCGCCTGCATCGCGCCGAGCGAGCCGCCCATCACCGCGGCGAAGCGCTCGATGCCGAGGCGGTCGGCGAGCCGCGCCTGCGCGTCCACCCAGTCCTCGACCGTCACCACCGGGAAGTCGCCGCCCCAGGGCCTGCCGGTGGCCGGATCGACGCTCATCGGGCCGGTCGAGCCGTGGCAGCCGCCGAGGTTGTTCACGCCCACCACGAAAAAGCGCCGCGTGTCGAGCGGCTTGCCCGGACCGATCATGTTGTCCCACCAGCCGACGTCGTCGGGCTCGCCGGCGTAGCGGCCGGCGACGTGGTGCGAGGCGTTGAGCGCGTGACACACCAGAACGGCGTTCGAGCGCGCGGCGTTGAGCTCGCCGTAGGTCTCGTAGGCGAGCTCGAAGGCGGGCAGCTCCGCGCCGCCGCGCAAGCGGATCGGCTCGTCGAAGCGCGCCTTCTGCGCGACGACCGTTCCGACCGAGCCGGGATCATGGGGTGCGTTCAACGCCGCTCCAAAAACGACAAACCCGTTCAGCTTGCGCGAGAACGGGTTCCGGGACCGGTCTCTTTAGCTGCATTTGTAGCGCGCCCGCAAGCTGAACATCAAATCGGCGCGTGACGGAATTATAGCCGAGTCGCGCGCGCCCTCAATCCGCCGCCCTGGCCGCGCCGCTGGCGAGCATCGCCTCGATCGCCTCGTGCGTGAGCCCCGCCTGGGCGAGCAGCTCGCGCGTGTGCTCGCCCAGGCGCGGGGCGTGGCGCCGGTATTCGGGCTCCGACTCCGACCACTCCGAGGGCACGGCCATCGAGCGGATGCGCCCTTCGGTGGGGTGCTCCGCGTCGCGGAAGTAGCCGATCGCGGCGAGGTGCGGGTCGGCGACGACGTCCGCGAGGCTGTTCATGCGCTGCACGGGGATGTCGGCCGCCTCGAGCGCGGCGAGCCACTCCGCGGTCGTGCGCTTCTCCAGCTCCTCGGCAACCAGGGCGTAGGCGCTGTCGTAGTTGCGGCTGCGCGCCTCGGGCGTGGCGAAGCGCGCTTCGGCGAGGATCTCGGGCCTGCCGATCAGCTCGAGGAACGCCTTCCACTGCTTGTCGTTGTAGATGAGCGCGCAGACGTAGCCGTCCTTCGTGCGGTAGGGGCGCCGGTCCTTGACCAGCATGCGCGCGTAGCCGGGCTCGCCGAGCGGCGGCTCGAAGGTGAGCCCGCCCAGGTGCTCGCCGAGCACCACCTGCAGCAGATGCTCGAACATCGGCACGTCGACGCGCTGGCCCTTGCCGGTCTTCTCGCGATAGTAGAGCGCCGCGCTCACCGCGCTCGCCACCTGCTGGCCGACCGAGCGGTCGGCGACCAGCACCGGCGCGTAGCGCGGCGTCTCGGCGCCCTGCTTCTGGAACAGCCACGGAATGCCCGCCGCGCCCTGGATCAGGTCGTCGTAGGCGGCCTTGGCGGCGTACGGCCCGCGCTGGCTGTAGCCGAAGCAGCCGACGTAGAGGATGCGCGGGTTCGCCGCGCGCAGCGCCTCGTATGACAGGCCCAGGCGCTCCATCGCCCGCGGGCGGATGTTGTACACCAGCACGTCGGCGCCCTTCGCCAGCGCGAGCAGCGCGGCGCGCGCCTCGGGCCGCTTCAGGTCGAGCGCCAGCGAGCGCTTGTTGCGGTTCGCGTTGAGGAAGATGTGCCCCATGCCCGGGTTGCGGAACGGCCAGGCGTAACGCATCACGTCGCCCTCGGGGGCCTCGACCTTGATCACGTCGGCGCCGAGGTCGCCCAGGATCTGGGTGGCGAACGGCCCCATCACCACCGTGGTGAGGTCGAGCACGCGCACGCCGTCGAGGGGGCCGGGCATGGGGTTCTCGACCGTGGATTAGGGTTTCATTCGATCGCCTGCTTTCGTGCGGCTCGCATTTTGAGCCGCACGAAAGCAGGCGAAACCTGGGCGGTGAAGTCGAGCACCGGCGGTGATCCCGCCCCCGCCGCGGTGTCTCCCCATTTTGCGCGGCCCCAAGACGGGCCGCGCAAAATGGGGAGACCGTGTAAAGGCGAAACCAAATCCAAACCACGGCTACGCATTCAGCTTCCCCAGCAGCTCTCTCGTGCGCCCCGGGTCGGTGCTGCGCAGCACGCGCTGCGCGATCGACTGCATCTCGGCGATGTTGGTGCGCAGCACCCGCTCCTTGATCGCGAGCAGCTGGGAAGGATGCATCGAGAAATTGCGCAGCCCGAAGCCGAGCAGCAGCCGGGTGAGCGAGAGGTCTCCGGCCATCTCGCCGCACACCGCCACCGGGATGCCGGCGCGGTTGGCGGTCTGGATGGTGTGGGCGACCAGGTGCAGCACTGCCGGGTGCAGCGGGTCGTACAGGTGGGCCACGGCGTCGTCGGTGCGGTCGATGGCGAGGGTGTACTGGATCAGGTCGTTGGTGCCCAGCGACAGGAAATCGAGGCGCCGCATGAACATCGGCAGCGCCAGCGCCGCGGCCGGGATTTCGATCATGCCGCCGACCTCGATCGCGCGCTCGAACGGCGCGCCCCGCTCCTCCAGCTGCTGCTTGGCCTGCTTCACCAGCGCGAGCGCCTGCTCGACCTCGTGCACGTGCGCCACCATCGGCAGCAGGATCTTCACCCGACCGTGGTGCGAGGCGCGCAGGATCGCGCGCAGCTGGGCGAGGAACATCTGCGGCTCGGCGAGCGAGAGCCGGATCGCGCGCAGCCCGAGCGCCGGGTTGGGCATCGGCTCGGCCTGGCCGTGCAGCGTCTTGTCGGCGCCCAGGTCGAGGGTGCGCACCACCACCGGCTTGCCCTCGAGCGCGCTCGCCACCTGGCGGTAGTACTCGAACTGCTCGTCCTCGGACGGCAGCTCCTTGCGATTCATGAACAGGAACTCGGTGCGGAACAGCCCGACGCCCTGCGCGCCCGCCTCGAGCACTTCGTCGACGTCCTGCGGCAGCTCGATGTTGGCGAACAGCTCGATCGGCGTGCCGTCGAGCGTGGCCGCGGGCGTGCTGCGCAGGCGCTTGAGCTTCTGGCGCTCGAGCTCGTGCTGCGACTGGCGCAGCTGGTACTCGCCCAGCACGATCGGGTCCGGGTCGACGATCAGAACGCCCTGCAGGCCGTCGACGATCAGCAGCTCGTTCTCGCGGATCATCTGGCGCGCGTGATGCAGGCCGACCAGCGCCGGGATGCCGAGGCTGCGCGCCAGGATCGCGGTGTGCGAGGTGACCCCGCCCAGGTCGGTGACGAAGCCGCCGAAGTGATGCTGCTTGAACAGCACCATGTCCGCGGGCG
>Ga0307374_10001006_pt1 | contig 52958 bp, 62 predicted proteins | sample OX3MG_FD_202532 | JGI IMG/M metagenome (GOLD analysis project Ga0307374, IMG submission 202532) | Soil microbial communities from Risofladan, Vaasa, Finland - OX-3 | ecosystem: Environmental > Terrestrial > Soil > Coastal area > Acid sulfate soil | place: Finland: Risofladan, Vaasa | collected...
GATCGGGGGCCGCTTGGGCGCGCCCGCGCAAGATCTCCGCCAAGACCCAGCTGGTGGGGTCTTCCGTTGTGTACCAGTCACTCCAGTCGGCCATCGATCCTTACGTCCTCATTGAAGTCGTTTCTGAAGATTTCGCAGGCGAGTCACGTGCGGTGCCGCCTGTCGGCGTGGCCTTAGATCGTATCAGGACGCACGATCCCAACGGCCCGTTCGGCCATCGGCGTCGCATCTCGCGCCGAGCGGGCGAGATGCGACGCCGTCGAGGCTGCCCGCGACTCCCGCTCGGGCCCTCTTGCTAACCTCCTGCCCGTGCACGACTCCGGCATCACCCTCCTTGCACGCGTCATTGCACGCGGCGAGTTCGCGGTCACGAGCGAGCTCGGGCCTCCGAAGCACTCCGGGACCGAGGAATTTGCCGAGACGGCACGCCTCCTGGCGCCGTGGGTCGATGCGGCCAACGTCACCGACAACCAGACCGCCCAGTCGCGCATGGCGCCGTTGGCAGCCGGACGGATCGCGCTCGACAACGGCGTCGAGCCCGTGATGCAGATCACCGTCCGTGACCGAAACCGCCTCGCGCTCACCTCGGACCTGCTTGGCGCCTCCGCGCTCGGGCTGCACAACACGCTGGCGATGAGCGGCGACCCGATTCACATCGGCAACCATCCGACCGCCCAGGCGGTCAACGATATCGACACGCTGGCCCTGTTGCGGTTACAGGACGCGCTGCGTGACGGCCACTTCGCCAACGATGACCACGAGCCCATGCGCGGAACGCCCCCGGCGTTGTTCGTCGGCGCGACGGCCAACCCCATGGCGCAGGATCCCGACGTCGAGATCTCCAAGATCCGGGCCAAGATGGACGCCGGGGCGGACTTCTTTCAGACGCAGTTGTGCTATCAGCCCGACCGCGTGGCGGCGTTTCTTGACCGGCTGCGCGCCGCCGACTTGCCGGCCTGGCCGCGGTTGCTGATCGGGGTCGGCCCCTTCAAGCACGTGCGGATGGCCCTCCACATGCGCGACAACGTCTGGGGGGTCGATGTCCCGGACGCGTTGGTGTCGCGCATGGAATCGGCAGGCGATGAGGGCGAGACCGGTAAGCAGATCTGCGTCGAGATCATCCAGCAGCTGTGCGAGCTCGAGGGCGTGGCCGGCTGCCACGTGATGGCCGTCGCCTGGGAGCGCTCGGTCCCGGAAATCCTCGTCCGTGCCGGCCTCCGCACGGGCGACGCGCCGGTCGTCTAGACCCGCCGAGCCGCTACTCCCACCAGGTCCGCCGTTCCTGGAGCGAGCCGATCGCGATGCGGTCCCAGTACTGGGGCGCCTGTTGGATCGGCCGACCGGCGTTCTCCGGCACCTCGACCCACTGCCGGAATTCCGCGTTAACCGCGTCCCATGCGGCGTCCAGTTCCGGAATCCCGAGTCGCTCGTACCGCTCGAAGGCGGCGATCATCTCGGGATTCCGCAGCGGCGAGACGGCCATCAGTCGCTCGGAGAGCAGGTTCGAACTCACGCGGCCGATCCTATGGCCCAGACGCAGCACCGCGTGTCGGGGTTTTCACGGAGACGATCTTCCGTGGTCCCCTGATCGCGCATGCGATGACGCCCATCTATGGTGGGATTTACGGCCACATGCAGGCACGATGGCGTCGTCATGAAACGAATCGAGGGGGCGGGCGATGGCGGGCGAGGGCTTCTACATCGACCACGTGATCTACGGAGCCATCGACATCGACGCCACGGCGAAGCGCCTGCGTGACGATTTCGGTCTCGGATGCATTCCGGGGGGCAATCACCTCGGTGGGACGACCAATCTCCTGATCCCGCTGGAGCCTCCGACGTTCCTTGAGCTCATCGGCATCGGCGACACGTCGCTGGCCGACGGCGCCTGGCTCGAGCAGACGCTCGCCGGTAAGGACCGAGTGCTGTGGTGGGTGCTCGGCGTCAGCGACCTCGACGAGACCGCCCGCCGGCGCGGCCTGCCGATCCAAGTCGGCACGATGGCGATGGCGTCGGGGGTCACCACCACGTTTCGCACTGCCGGAATGCCGCGCTACCCGCTGCCATTCTTTGTCGACTACAGCGGCACGCCAGCCGCCCGCATCGAGCTGTGGAAGTCCCGCCTGGCCGACGCACACCATGGTTGCGCGCCGGGTACGTTCTCGTTCGTCGAGGTCCGCGAACCGGCGGACTACCTTGACGCCTGGCTCGGCGACCATGAATTGCCCCTGAACCACACCGCGACGCCCGGGCGCGGCATCGCCAGCGTTGGCATCGCGACCGACCACGGGGACATCGTTCTGGAGTAACTAGCCGGCGGTGTCGGCTTCCTGGGCGACGGCGCGCTCGAGGCCCTCCTGGGCGAGCGCCAGAATTGCCGGGACCCAGACCGCGTCGGCGGCGGGATCGTCGGGCGGATTCCCGCGGGCCAACCTGCGCACGGCCTCGCTCGCGGCGGGTGCACCGGCGACGTCGAGCGCTCGCAGGACCTCGCGGGCCCAGAGCCGCGTCTCGAGATCGCCGGTCGCCCGCGCCAGCTCGTCGAGCGCCTCGGACCCCTGGTCGTGATCCACGTAGTCGACGATCTCGGGGGCGAAATCCTCCGGATCGAGGTCGAGCAGCACGACGACCGCGGTCCCAAGCGCACGGGCGGCGGCGATCGCGCCACCGCGCCGGCCGCCGGCGACGGCGGGCTCAGCCGCCCGCAGGTGGTCTTCAGCGTTCCGCAGCGCAGCGGCGAGCTCCTGGGCGGCACGCACCGCCATCGCGCGGGCCAGCGGGTTGTCGGCGTCCTCGGACTCGGTCCACGCGAGCACGGTGGTGAGGTCCTCCAGATCCTGGCCCTCCGCCCGTGCGAGGTGCATCTGGACGGCCGCGCGCGTCGAGGGCTGCAGATCCGCCCAGAGCCCACGAGTCGCCACGGTCACCAGGGCCTCGAGGCCGGCGCCGTCGGCTCCCGGTTCGTCCAAGGCGGCCGCCAAGCGCGCGACGTCTTCGCCCAGCATGCCGCGTGGACATCCCAGTCCCGTGCGCCGCAACACGCGCGCGGCGACCTGCGCGGGACGATCCGGCGATCGCTCGGTCATCGGACCTCGTGAGCGATAACGCCGATCCGCTCGACCTCGATGCGCACCCGGTCACCGGGCACCAGGTACCGCGGAGGATCGAACCCCCGACCGACGCCGGCCGGCGTGCCCGTCGCGACGACGTCGCCCACCTCCAACCTGAAGTTGGCCGAGCACCACGACAGTAGATCGGCGACCGGGGTGATCATCTGGCTCGTGTGGCCGTTCTGGCGCAGCTCGTCGTTGACCCAGGTGCGCACCGCCAGGTCCTGTGGGTCAGGGATCTCGTCGACGGTGACGATCCACGGGCCCATCGGAGCGAAGGTGTCGCCCCCCTTTGCCCGGGTCCACTGCGGCTCGGCCACTTGCAGGTCGCGCGCGGAGACGTCGTTGATGATCGTGTAGCCGAAGATGCCGGCGCGGGCCTCATCCGGCGAGACGTCGCGTAGGGTGCGCCCGACCACCACGGCCAACTCGCCCTCGTAGTCGAGCTGGCGCGTGTAGTGCGGGCGTACAATCGGTCCGGCCGGACCGGTGACCGAGCTGACCAGCTTGGTGAAGATCGAGGGCTCGGCCGGCACCCCTTCGTTGAGCTCCGCGGCATGGTCGGCGTAGTTCTTTGCGACGCCCAAAAGCTTCCCGGGACGTAGCGGAGCGAGTAATGTCACGTCGCCGAGCGACACGGGGGCACCGTCGGGTGTCAGGTCTGCTCCGCGCATCACCGCGTACATGTCGTCGAGACGCGTGGGCACAATGGTGTCGCCCTCGAGTCGCCCGATGCGGGGGGCGTTGGAGTCAAGGTACCTACACAGACGCATGCCGGGCTATTCTAGCCGCCACCGGTTCAGTGTCCCTCACCCGCAGGACGCCAGGAGGGGCGCGCTCATCTCAACAGGACTCCACGAGATCTCAGATCCCATTGCGCCACCCCGTGGCGCGTTCGGTCGTTCCCTACTGGGCATCGCCAACGCGCTGCGGCTCACACCCAACTCGTTGACGCTACTGGGGTTCGCGGGCGTGTGCCTGGTTGGCGTCCTAATCATCACGCGCCAGTGGGTGGTCGCCGGCTTTCTGTACATCGCGTTCAGCCTCGGGGATTCCCTCGACGGGACCTTGGCGCGCGCCCAGGGTCGCGCGAGCCCGTTCGGCGCGTTCCTGGATTCCAGCCTCGACCGACTCGCCGAGGGCGTCATCCTCGGCGCGCTCGGGATCACCTTTGCCCGGAACGGCCACGGGTGGGTCGTCGGTGCGTGCTTCATTGCACTGACCGCATCGTTTCTGGTGTCCTACACCCGAGCCCGTTCCGAAGGCCTGGGGATCGACACCAACAAGGGCGGATTGATGGGCCGTCCCGAACGGCTCGTGCTGACCGGTGCGGGCATCTTCTTGGGGTCCCTCGGGTCAGTCTTGGAGGCTGTGATCGTCGTGCTGGCGGCGCTCAGTCTGATCACGATGGTGCACCGTATCTGGCATGTCTACCGCGCGCTCCAGCCGGCGCCCGCATCCGCAATCAATCAGGGGAGCACAAAACCGTGAGCGAAACGGTCAACGTCGCAATCATCGGCGTCGGCAACTGCGCCTCGTCGCTCGTCCAGGGTGTCGAGTACTACCGCGACGCGAAGCCCGACGAGTTCGTACCGGGCTTGATGCACGTCAACTTGGGCGGCTACCACGTCAATGACATCCGCTTCACCGCGGCGTTTGACATCGATGTTCGCAAGGTCGGACATGACCTGTCCGCGGCGATCTTTTCCGAACCCAACAACACCTTGAAGTTTGCGGATGTTCCGCACGTCGGTGTCCCGGTCCAGCGTGGAATGACCCACGATGGTCTGGGCAAGTACCTCAGCGAGGTCATCCAGAAGGCCCCCGGGCCGACGGCGGACATCACCGGCATCCTCCGGGAGACCGAGACCCACGTGGTCGTCAGCTACCTTCCGGTCGGGTCCGAGCAGGCCACTAAGTGGTACGTCGAGCAGATCCTCGCCGCCGGTTGTGCGTTCGTGAACTGCATCCCGGTGTTCATCGGCCGCGAGCCGTACTGGCAAGGCCGCTTCGTGGAGCACGGCGTGCCGATCATCGGTGACGACATCAAGAGCCAGGTTGGTGCGACGATCGTGCACCGCACGCTGGCCCGGCTGATGAACGAGCGCGGCGTACGCCTGAAGCACACCAGCCAGCTCAACTTCGGCGGCAATACCGACTTCCTGAACATGCTCGAACGGGAGCGGTTGGCGTCCAAGAAGATCTCCAAAACCAACGCGGTGACCTCGATCCTGACCGAGAAAATCGACAAGGATGACGTGCACATCGGTCCCAGTGACTATGTGCCGTGGCTCAAGGATCGCAAGTGGGCCCACATCCGGCTCGAGGGCGACGGTTTCGGCGACGTCCCGATGTCGATCGAGCTCAAGCTCGAGGTCTGGGACTCCCCGAACTCGGCCGGCATCGTGATCGACGCGGTCCGGTGCGCCAAGATCGCGCTGGACAACGGCATCGCCGGCACGCTGGAGGGCCCGTCGAGCTACTTCATGAAGAGCCCGCCGATCCAGCATCCGGACGATGTCGCGCGTGAGTTGACGGAGACGTTCATCTCCGGCGAAGATCGTCGTGTCGTGGCCCCCGAGGGGCCCGTCAGCGCCTGATCGACCGGCGGGACAGGGTACCCGCAGGTCGTGCACCCTGTCCCGCCTCATCGGAGGTAGCGTGAGCGCACACTTGGCCATCGCGATCGTGTGCCCGACGGCGTGGCCGCCCGGTGACGACATCGCCTGGCGCGTGCACGAAGAGGCCCACGCCCTCGCCCGCCGCGGACACAAGGTCACGGTGTTTGCGCCCGGTACCCGCGCCGGCGACGTGCGCGACGGCACCGCCCGCATCACGCGCGCCGGTAACGGGCACGCCACGGAGATCCACGCCGCCCCAGGCACCCCCCGCGTGCTCATCGTCGGGCGCGCGCGGCGCACCGGTTCGCGGCTCGGGATGAGTCCGTTTGACGCGGCTTCCCAACTCGAGGCGGCGATCTCCCACGGCGACTTCGACGTCGTCCACGTTCACGAGCCCCTGACGCCGTCGCCGGGGCTCTCGGTGCTCCGCCACGCACGCGGTGTGACGGCCACCACGTTCCATCGGCCCGACCCCATGACGGGCGCCGCGTTCATGGGGTCGCTGGTGCTGGGTGCCATGGCCCGCGTCGACGTCCGCATCGCCACGTCGAAGACCGTGGAGCTGGCGGTGACCCAGATCCTCGGCGGCAGTCTTGAGGTCATGCCGTGGGGCAGCGACCCCGCGGTCCCGCGCCCGCCCGCTGCCGGCATCGCGATCGTCGCGCGCGGCCGGGACCGCGCCGGTCTGCGCTTCGCCGTCGCCGTCGCCCGCGCGCTGCCCCGCGAGCTGCGCGGGCCGGTCACCCTGATGGGCGCCCGGGAGGCACCGTGGCGGGTCCGAACGGCCGTGCCGAAGTCCCTGCGCGAGGACATCCAGATCATCGACGACACGGGTCCCGAGGCGTGGCGAGAGCTGCTCGATCCAGCGGCAATCGTGCTGCTGGGTACGCCCGGCGACGTCGATGGTCCTGTCGCGGCGCAGGCGATGGCCGATGGTCGGGTTGTCGTGGCACCACGCGGCCCCGAGACCGATGCACGCCTGGAGGACGGCGTCGATGCGGTTATCCTCGCGCCGTTCGTCCGCGAACCCTGGGTCGGCGCGGTCCAGGAACTGCTGGCCGACCCGGCGCGCCGGAGGTCGCTCGGACACCGGGCGGTCGCCGTGAGCACGTCCTGGGACGAGATCGCCGTAGCGCTCGAGCAGGCCTACACCGACGCCCTCGGCCGCCACCGCCGTGGCACCGCGCCGTCCGAGGACCGCGTCGTGGCGGACCTGCGAATCCGCCCGGCCTCCGGCGCCGATCCCGGCCGCCTTGCCGCCGCCTGCTGGGAGGCCGGGCTCGACGTCGTGGCCATCGCTAGCCCCGACGGCGTGGAGGTCGCCGGCGCCATCGCCGGCGCCGCGCCGCCGCAACTTACGGTCATCCGAGGACAGGAGATCGCCAGCGCCGACGGCACGATCGTCGGACTGTTCCTTGGCGAGAACGTGCCCTCCGGGCGCAGCTTCACCGAGACCGCCGACCTCATCCACGCGCAGGGCGGCGTCGTGGTCATCCCGCACCCCGCTGCGGCGCAGACGCCGCCTGCCCATCTACTGCGTGCACAGGCGGCGCGCGTGGACTGCGTCGAGCTTGCCAACCCGGCCGGCGGGCCGTCCCAGCGCGCGGTGCTGCGCGCCGCGCGCCAACTCGGGCTGGTCATCAGTGCCGGCAGCGGCGCGGACGGCGCCGATGGCCTCGGCACGGTCGGCGTAGAGATGCGACCATTCGGCGACGGACGCGACTTCATCGAGGCGCTGGCCGAGAGCGAGCTCGTACGGCCCCGGCGCCGCCGCGCGCGGCGTACTCGCGCCGCGCGTCGCACATCCTGAAACACTGCCGCGCAGGAGTCCGGGTTTGGCCGCTAAATATCTAGCTCGCAAATGACTTCAGAGCCTCCTCCCAAACGCACGGGCAACCGCGTCCGCGCACTCCGCCCGCCGGGCCCCGATGAGACGCCCGGCGCCCCCGACGATATCCAGGACGCGTACCTCAAGCGGGCCATCGCCGAGCTCGGTTCCTTGAACGACGAGATCGCCGCCTGGGCACTCCATCAGGAGGCCTCGGCCCTGCCGGTGCTCAGTTCGGGCGCCCCGCAGGCCGAGATCGCCATGATCAAGTGGGGGCCCAGCCTCGCTGAGCGCCAGGAAGGCGTTGCATTCTTCGGACGGGCAGGATCCGCGATCCTCAAGAGCGTCCAGCGCCTGGGTGTCGAGCCGCTCGCGCTCTACGGCACGCTGTGCGTCAAGCTCCCGGAGGCCGGTTACCAGCCGCAGTGGTTGACCCGCGAGCTGCAGATCGTGATGCCCAAGCTGATCATGCCGATGGGCGACGCTGCGCTCGAGGCCGTCAACACACTCACGTTTCCCGGAAGCACGCCCCTGGAGAACGCCCTGGGCGTCGTCCAGCGCTGGACGCCGACGATCGAGGCGATCGTCGTCCCCGACATCGACCAGTCACTCGACGAGCAGTCGGCCAAGCGCGCCTTCTGGGCCGCCTTCCGCACCCTCGGTGAGTGGTACCTGGCCCAGCCGCCCTACTGATCAGACGGGGGTGGCGGGCCGGCCGGCCTGGTGCCGCGATCGGCCGACGCGGCCGCGGCGGCACGCACCTCGGCCACCCTCGTCGGATCGCGGACAAACCGTGCCACCGCCTCGACGTGCGGGGTGTTCGGAAACATGTCCACGGGCTGGACGTACTCCAGGTCGTAGCCCGCCAGGACGAACTTCGCCGCGTTCTCCGCAAAGGTCGCTGGGTGGCAGGAGACGTAGACAAGCACGGCAGGTTCGAGGTCAAGCACGCGGCGGATCGCACGACCCGACAGGCCCCCGCGCGGCGGATCGACGATGGCGACGTCGGCCGTCGGCAGGCTCTCGCGCTGCTCGCGCACCACGCGACCGACGTCGCCGGTCAGTACTCGGTACCGGGTGACCCCGTTGGCGGCCGCGTTGCGCGCCGCGTCCGCGGCCGCCTCCGGCATGATCTCGACGCCGATCACCTCCCGCGCATGGGCCGCGACGGTCAGCCCGATGCTGCCGACGCCGCAAAACAGGTCGTAGACGACTTGGCCGCCGTCCAGCCCCGCCGCCTCGGCAACGCGGGTGTACAGGTGTCCGGTCATCTGGGAGTTGGTCTGGAAAAAGCTCTGGGACGAGAGCGCCAGGCGCACGCCGAGGATCTCCTCGAAGAAGTGGTCGCGCCCCCACAGCACGCGTGTCGAGAGGCCCTGGGTCGTCTCCGAGACGCCGTCGTTGACCGCGTGCAGCAGCCCCACGAGGTTCGGGTGGGCGGCGCACATCGGACCGATCAGCTGGTCGACCAGCGCCTCGGCGCCCGGTGCGGTGACGACCGTGACCAACAGCTCCCCCGTCGCGATCCCCTCCCTGACGACGACGTGGCGCAACATCCCGGTTTGGGCGCGTTGATCGTACGGGGGGATCCCGAGTTCCTGCGCCCAGGCCCGCACCGTCTCACGTGCGGCGTTGCCGGCCGCCGTGGCCAACAGACACGCATCGATGTCGACGACCTCGTCCCAGCGCCCTCGCCGGTGGAACCCCAGCCGCAGGGCACCATCGGGGCCCGGGGCGGCGGAGTACTCCATCTTGTTGCGGTACCCGAACTGCGCGACGGCCGGATCGACCGAGCGGACCTCGATCCCCTCCAGGTGGCCAATGCGCTGCAGGTGGTCGGCGATGTGTGCCCGTTTGGCCTCAAGGGTCGCGGCATAGGCCACGTGCTGCAGGCGGCATCCGCCGCAGGCCGGAACGTACGGGCACGGCGGCACCACGCGCACCGGCCCCGGCGCCACAACCTCGATCAGGTCGGCCTCGGCCCACCGGCGACGCGCCTTGCGGACCCGGACGCGCACTCGGTCCCCGGGGGCCGTGTCGGTCGAAAACACGACGAATCCGTCGTTGCGACTGACGCCCAATCCGCCGAAGGCCAGCGAGTCGACGTCCAGCTCGAGTTCGTCATCGCGTTGCGGTCGGGCCACGGGGAGTCGATGATAGCGGTCCGCATGCCGCGCACGTCCACCGCACGCTGGAGCATCACGGGGTCCGTCCTGGCGGGCTGGCGCATCGTGCCGGGCGAGATTCTCGTGCGCGACGGCACCATTGGCCCGACGGCAGGCACCGGCGCACGGCGGCTCCGGCTGCCGGACGGTTGGATCGTCGCGCCGGGGTTCTGGGACCTCCAGGTCAACGGCGTCGCCGGTGCTGAGATCGGCGACGACGCCGCCGAGATCGCCCGCGTCGCGGCAGCGCTGCCGGGCTATGGGGTAACTGCGTTCTGCCCGACGGTGATCACCCGGTCGCCGGCGGCCTATCGGCGCGCAGGCGTGGCACTCGCTGCCACGCGGTGGCCCGCCCAGGGCGCGCGCAACCTCGGCGTTCACCTGGAAGGCCCGTTCCTGTCCCCTGCCCGCCCCGGCGCCCATCCGACCACGGCCCTCGTCCTGCCGGACGCGGCGCGACTCGCGCGGCTGGTCGACGCCTTTCGGCCGCGCATCGTGACCCTCGCACCCGAACTCGACGGCGCGCTCGCCGCCGTCACCGCCCTGCGACGCGCCGGGATCGTCGCCGGGATCGGGCACACCGATGCCGATGCCGAGCTGTGCGCGCGGGCGATCGCACACGGGGCGCGGTTGCTGATCCATGCGTTCAACGCCATGCCGGGAATCTCGGCGCGCCAACCCGGCCCGGTCGGCGCGTTCCTGGCCGCCTCCGGCACCCACATCGCGGTGATCGCCGATGGAATCCATCTCGCACCCGCCACGCTCGCTGCCCTTGCCGCCGCCGCCGGGCGGCGCCTGATCGCCGTCAGCGACGCGGTGGCCGCGGCGGGCGCGCGCGCGGGCACCTACCAGCTGGGCGGTCGGCAGGTGATCAGCGACGGCCGGGTCGTCCGGGATCATGCGGGTCATCTCGCCGGCAGCGCGCGGCCCCTTGCCGACGGTCCAATCACGCTGCGCGCCGCCGGACGCAGCCGGGCCGCCGCACTCGGTGCGGCGATCACGGCGCCCCGACGGCTGCTCGGCGCTCCCGACCCGCTCGCACCCGGATCCCCGGCGGACCTGGTGATCCTCGACCGGGACCTGCGCCCGCAGGCGACATTGCTCGGCGGAGCGGTCGTCTGGCAGGACCCGCTCGCGGGCATAGATCTGTCCTAGCGGGCGTCCGCCGGCCCCGTAGCAGTCACGTGGGGCCGTCCTATACTCAGGCTTCGGCATCGCCGCAACCCCCCACCTTCACGCCGGCGACCCGATCACCGATGGCCAAACTCACCCTCTGGATGCAGATGTCGCTCGACGGCTACGCCGAGGGACCGGATCACGCCTTCGACTGGCCACTGGTCGGCCCGAGGCTGCAGCGCGCGTTCTTCGACGAACTGCGCCATGCCGACGCCTTCGTCTACGGACGTCACATCTACGAGATGATGGCCGCCGTCTGGCCCGCGGTCGACGCCAATCCGGGCGCTCCGGCCGAGGCCCGAGAGTTCGCCCAAGTCTGGCTTCCAATGGCCAAGTACGTGTTCTCGCAGACGCTCACGGACCCCGGATGGAACACGACTGTGGTCCGTGACGACGTCGCGACGGCGATCCGGAACCTTGTCGCGCGCAGCCGACACGGCGTTGTCGCGTTCGGCGGGCCGAGGTTCGCCGCGACGCTGATGCACCTCGGCCTCGTCGACGACTACCAATTGTTCGTCCACCCGGTCCTGCTGGGTGACGGAACGCCGTTGTTTGCCGGCATCACCGATCGCCACCGGCTGCGTCTGGTCACCTCCCGCACCTACGACGACACGGTCGTCGCGATCCGCTACGCCTCCGCCACGCCGCGGGGCAGCTGAGCGCCTTGCCCCGCGCGGTCCGGGGCAGGCGAGCCCGTTACCGTGATGTTTCGCCGGTCGAGGCCGAGGTGACCGCGCAATCTGTCAGCGTAGACGGGGATGCCGATCACCGATCACGAGCTTGAGCTGATCGACGCCTATTGGCGGGCCGCGAATTATCTGTCGGTCGGGCAGATCTACCTTCTGGACAACCCGCTGCTCCGCGAGCCGCTGACCCGCGAGCACATCAAGCCGCGCCTGCTCGGCCACTTCGGCACGACGCCCGGACTGAACCTCGTCTATGTCCACCTCAACCGGCTGATCCGCGCGCGGGACCTCGACGCCATCTTCATCGCCGGGCCCGGCCACGGCGGCCCCGGGTTGGTGGCCAACGCCTACTTGGAAGGCACCTACTCCGAGCGCTACACCCACGTCACTCGGGACGCCGAGGGCCTGCGTGCGCTGTTTCGTCAGTTCTCATTTCCGGGCGGCATCCCGAGCCACGCGGCACCCGAAACGCCGGGTTCGATCCATGAAGGCGGCGAGCTCGGCTACTCGATCGCCCACGCGTTCGGCGCGGCGTTCGACAATCCCGACCTCGTCGTGGCGTGCGTGGTCGGTGACGGCGAGGCAGAGACTGGTCCACTGGCAGCCAGCTGGCATTCCACCCGGTTTCTGAACCCGGCCGTCGATGGCGCGGTACTGCCGATCCTGCACCTCAACGGGTACAAGATTGCCAACCCGACGATCCTCGCGCGCATCCCCGACGACGAGCTCGCGGCGCTGTTTGCCGGGTACGGGTGGCGTCCAATCGTGGTCGCCGGTGACCAGCCGCGCGTGGTCCACCGCCAACTGGCCGCCGCCCTCGACGAGGCTCTCGATGCGATCGCCGACGCGCAACACCGGGCCCGGACCGGCAGCCGGTTCGAGCACGTGCGCTGGCCGATGATCGTCCTGCGCACGCCCAAGGGATGGACCTGCCCCAAGGAGGTCGACGGAGTGCCGGTGGAAGGGACCTGGCGCGCGCACCAGGTGCCGGTCAGCGGGGTGCGCGACAACCCGGAGCATCTGGCGATCCTCGAGGATTGGATGCGCTCCTACCGCCCGAATGAGCTGTTTGATGCGCAGGGTGCGCTGATCGACGAGCTCGCCGGTGCCGCGCCGCGTGGCACGCGGCGCATGAGCGCCAATCCCCACGCCAACGGCGGCGAGCTGCTGCGGGACCTGTCGTTGCCCGACTTCCGGGAATACGCGGTCGCGGTCGACGCGCCCGGGCTGGTCAGTACCGAGGCGATGCGCGTGCTCGGTAGGTTCCTGCGCGATGTCATCGCCCGCAATCCGGAGACGTTTCGGTTGTTCGGCCCGGACGAGACCGCCTCCAACCGCCTGGACGCGGTCTTTGAGGTGACCGACCGCGTGTGGGAGGTCGCGCTGGCACCGACCGACGAGCACCTCGCACACACCGGACGCGTGATGGAGGTGCTCTCGGAACACCTGTGCCAAGGCTGGCTCGAGGGATACCTGCTCACCGGCCGTCACGGCCTGTTCGACTGCTATGAGGCGTTCATCCACATCGTCGATTCGATGTTCAACCAGCATGCGAAATGGCTCAAGGTCTCCCGCCAGATTCCCTGGCGGCAACCGATCGCCTCATTGACGTACCTGCTGAGCTCCCACGTCTGGCGCCAGGACCAGAACGGCTTCTCTCACCAGGACCCCGGCTTCATCGACCATGTGGTCAACAAGAAGGCCGAGATCATCCGCGTCTACCTGCCGCCGGATGCCAATTGCCTGCTCTCTGTCGGCGACCATTGCCTACGCAGCCGCGGCTATGTCAACGTCATCGTCGCCGGCAAACAGCCGCAACTCGACTATCTGGCCATGGACGAGGCGGTGCTGCATTGCACGCGCGGGATCGGTGCGTGGGAGTGGGCCTCGAACGACGGGTCCGGCGAACCAGACGTGGTGCTGGCGTGCGCCGGCGAAGTACCGACCCTCGAGACCCTGGCGGCCACGGCGATTCTGCGTGAGCGGATGCCCACGCTGCGGATACGCGTGGTCAACGTCGTCGACCTGATGCGACTCCAACCGGCGGTCGAGCACCCGCACGGCCTCGCCGACGCGGAATTCGACGCGCTGTTCACCACGGATCGCCCGGTCGTCTTCGCCTACCACGGGTATCCGTGGCTGATCCACCGCCTGACCTATCGCCGCACGAACCACGACAACTTCCACGTCCGCGGCTACAAGGAAGAGGGCACGACCACGACGCCGTTCGACATGGTGATGCTCAACGACCTGGACCGCTTCCACCTGGTCATCGACGTGCTCGACCGACTCCCGGACCCCCCGGGGGAACACGGGCGCCTGCGCCAGGACATGGTCGATGCACGCCTGCGCGCGCGGGCCTATACCCGAGATCACGGTGAAGATGATCCGGCCATCAGCAATTGGACCTGGCCGGGGGCCTGATGCCGGCGATCCTCGTCGTTAATGCGGGATCGACATCGCTCAAACTGCATCGCGTCGTCGACGACGACACCGCCGAACCGATCGCCGAGCTGACCGACGTCCGCGCGAGCGAGGTGACGGCGATCGCGCATCGCGTCGTCCACGGCGGCGCGACGTTCCGTGATCCCGTGGTGATCGACACCCAGGTCCGGGCGGCCATCTTCGCCCTCGAGGCGGTCGACATGATCCACAACGCGCCCGCGCTGCGCGCGATCGAGCAGACCCGGCGCCTGCTGCCGGGCATTCCCGAGGTCGCGGTATTCGACACGGGATTCCACCGCACGATTCCGGAGGCGGCCTCCACCTATGCCCTGCCGCGACGTTGGCGCGAGGAGTGGGGTGTTCGCCGTTTCGGATTCCATGGACTGTCGGTCGCCTGGTGCGCCGAACGCGTGCCGGTGCCACGTCTGGTCGTGTGTCACCTGGGCGGGGGCTGCTCGGTCACCGCGGTTGCCGACGGGCGCTCGGTCGACACGTCGATGGGCTTCAGCCCGCTCGATGGCATCCCGATGACCACACGCTGCGGATCCATCGATCCGCAGGCGATCATCTTCGCCCTGCGGACATCGGGCATCGCACTCGACGCGCTCGAGCACGACTTGAACTTCGCATCCGGCATGGTCGGTCTGGGCGGTTCGGCCGACATGCGCGAGATCGAAGCCCACGACGGGCTCGCGCTGGCCGTGTTCGTCCACCGACTGGCCGCGGCGATCGCCGCCATGACCCCAGCCCTTGGCGGACTCGACGCCATCGTGTTCACCGCCGGGATCGGTGAGGGCTCCGCCGCCATCCGCGAGCGCGTGTGTGCCCGCTTGGGATACCTCGGGGTCACGTTGGATCCAGACGGGAATCGCGCCGCGGTCGCCGATACGCGCATCGACGCGGCGGCCTCCGCGGTCGAGGTCCACGTCATCCACACGCGCGAGGAGATCGTGGCCGCTCGTGCCGCCCGGCGGCTCCTCGCTGGTGGCCACGCATGAGCGCCTCGTCTCACCACTCCGGGTCCCGCGCTCGCGTCGACCCCCGTCCGGACCCACGCACCGACATGTAACCCGCCCACGCCGGAGGTGTCACGCCCGTGCCCGCCCGCTCGTACCGCATCAAGCACGACCCCCGCCGTACCCACCGCCGTATTCGCGGTAGCTCCCACGCCGCGACCATCGAGCAGCGCCGCATCGCTTGCATGCTCGCGGCGCGGCACGTCACGCCGTGGATCTGGCGACGGCGTCCGCGCTGGTACCGCTAGGTCGCCCACACCACGCGGCCGGGACGCGGGATCACTCCCCCAGCACCCGCCGGCGCCGATGGGTCAGGGCGGGAAGCACGGCCCGCACCCGGGCGAGCTCGGCCAGGTCCAGATCCGCGACGGCGATCCCCTCGCCCGCGGGCGCGGCGGCCAGAACCTCTCCCCACGGGCCGAGGATCATGCTGTGCCCATACGACTCGCTGCCGTCGGGGTGCCTGCCGGTCTGGTCGGACGCAAGGACGAAGACTTGGTCTTCGATCGCGCGCGCCCGCAGCAGCACCTCCCAGTGGTCGCGGCCTGTGCGCGCCGTGAACGCCGAGGGGACCGCAACCGCGGTCGCCCCGAGCTCGACCAGCCGCCGATAGAGCTCCGGGAAGCGCAGGTCGTAACACACCGACATCCCGAGCCGCAGCGGACCGACCTCGGCTACGCAGATCTCCTCGCCGGGCTCGGTGGTGTCCGACTCACGGTAGCTGTGCCCGCCGATATCGACGTCGAACAGGTGCAGCTTGCGATAAATCGCGCTGATCTCGCCCTTCGGACCAATGACGGCGCTGGTATTGCGTACCCGCTCGCGTCCGGGAACGCGCTCGCCGATGCTGCCCGCGAGAACCGTGATCCCAAGCGTTCGTGCCCAGGTCCTCGCCAACTCGAGCGACGGTCCACTCAGGGTCTCGGCACCGGCCAGGACCTGCGACGGACCGCCCATGAAGTTCCAGGTCTCCGGCAGCACGACGAGCCGCGCACCGTCGGCGACAGCCTGGCGCACTAGACGATCGGCGACGGAATGGTTGGCCGTGACGTCCGCGCCGCTAGTCATCTGCAGGACCGCGGCACGAAGGGGTCGCGCGGCGCTACGATCCACGGTGCTCGGTCACAATCGAAGGGAAGTCCATGTCGTCGCAGATTCTGGCGCAGATCGAGGATGTCCTCGACACCATCCGGCCCGCACTGCATGCCGACGGCGGCGACGTCGAGTTGGTCGAGTTTGACGAAGAGGGGTTCGTCCACCTGGAAATGCACGGGGCCTGCGGCGGATGCCCCATGTCGACGGCGACACTCTCGCTCGGTATCGAAGCCGAGCTCCGGCGCCAGATCCCCGAAGTCGAAGGCGTCATCACGGTCTGACGCGAAGGGCCCGCCGGCGATGCCGGCGGGCCCTTCGCGGATCTGACCTGCCGCGATCGGCGACTGCGATCGGGGTGCCCGGATTTGAACCGGGGACCTCTCCGTCCCGAACGGAGCGCGCTACCAAGCTGCGCCACACCCCGCCAAACCGCCCCGCGATGCTAGCCGATCCCGTGGTCAAGGTTCTAGGCATCCGGTGCCACGCAGTCGCGTTTTTGTCCGGTTCCGCGAGTTGCTGCACGGATGCGGTTCGTAGTAGCGTTGGCAGAATGCTCGTCCCCGAGGATTGATTGCGCGTGTCGACGGAGTCCACGACATCAATTTCCGCGGCATCGCCGCCCGAGTTCCGCCACCCCGGAGGCGTTCGCGGGATCCTCCGTCGTCGCCCATGGTTGCGCGAATGGCTGATCTTCCTCGTCGCGTTGGTGACCTATGAAGGCAGCCGCGCGCTGGTCATCGGTGACGCATCGCTGGCCGTCACCAACGCGACGGGAATCATCAACTGGGAAAAGAGTTCGGGCCTGTTTGTCGAGTTGTCGATCCAGCAGGTACTACTCAACCACCTGGACATCACCAAGGCACTCAACGAGTTCTACATGCTGGCCCACTGGATCGTCACCCCGCTGTTCTTCATCTGGATTTACCGCTCCCGACGCACGCTGTACCCGTATATCCGCAACGCGTTCCTGGCGGCTAACGGCATCGCGTTGATCATCTACATCGTCTTCCCGGTGGCGCCGCCGCGCCTGCTGACCGATATGGGCTTTGTCGACACTCTGGCCGGGATTTCGAAGATCAACCTCCACGGGGGCGTGTTGTCGAAGTGGTTCAACGCAGACGCCGCGATGCCCTCGATGCACTTCGGCTACGCGTTCATGATCGGGGTCGTTGCCGCGATCCTGGTCCACAGCTGGGCGCTGCGGGTGCTCGCGCTAGCCTACCCGACGCTGGTGTTCATCACCATCACCGGGACGGCGAATCACTACATCTCCGACAGCCTCGTCGGAGCGCTGGTCATCGCCGCGGGTTTTGTGGTCGTCCAGGTGTGGATGATCGCCTGGCCGCGCGTCCGTCCGACCGCCGTGCGCCTCGCCGGCCGCGCCGCAGCCGCGCCGGTTGCCGCCCTGCGCGCACCGGACTAGCGGCCCCGCCGCAGGCGCGCGGACCCGGTGCGCCCGCCGCCAATGTGTGCGCTCGCACCGCAGAGTTCGGCGCGCGGGGGGATGGAGGCCGTCGGAGCGCCGCGCTACCCTCAGGTGCATGATTGCTGGAATTCTCGGGGCGACCGAAGGCGCATGATGCGTCCCGGCACCCGCGCAGGCGATCCGCCGCGATGCCGCCGGTCTCGGCGAGCCCAGCGGGTCCTGACGGGTCGCAACCACGTCGAGGAGGTCCAATATGGCCAATCACCTCACGCCTGACGAGTTGTCCGACGCGCTCGGCATCTCGCGTAAAACGTTGCTGAATCTCTGTGTGCAGGAAGGCGTGCCCGTCTTCCACGGCAGAATCGACAAGACGCTGTTCGTCCAGACGATGGCCGCCTCCGGGCGTCGCCTCCCAGACGGCGTACAGACGCTCGATGACGCCGTCCTCGCGCCGGGGTAGGCATCGGCCCCGGACGACGCGTGAGGCGCGCGGCACCCCGCATCGGCCTCACCGCGTGATCCTTCCCGCCGCTCGGAGCGCCCGGGGTTACGCCCCGTCCGCTCCGGCGTCGCGGATCGGTGCCGGGCGCGTTCCGGCCAGGACCTGTGTGAACTGTGCCTGATCGATCACCGGCACACCGAGCCGGGTCGCGGTCGCGAGCTTAGAGCCCGCCCCGGGACCGGCGACCACGAGGTCGGTCTTGTTGGACACGCTGTCGGTCGCGGACCCGCCGGCCGCGCCGATCGCACGCCGAGCCTCCTCGCGGGTCATCCCGTCCAACGTACCGGTCACCACCACGGTCAGTCCCGCCAGCGGCCCGTTTGCCGACCGGCTCGGCCCGTCCTGGCGCATCTGCAGGCCAGCGGCCCGCAGGCGATCGAGTGTCGCCAGGTTGGCCTCCGAGCTCAGGTACTCGCGCACCGATCCCGCGATGACCGGCCCCACCCCGTCCGCGTCGGCGAGTTGCTCGGTGGTTGCCGCCAACAGCGCGTCGAGCGACGGCACCACGTCGGCCAGGGCCTGCGCGGTGACCTCGCCCACGTGGCGGATCCCGAGCGCGTAGAGCACGCGCGTCCACGGCTGGACGGTCGAGGCCTGGATCGCCTCCAACAGATTGTTGACCGATGTCTGCTTGAAGCCTTCCAGGGCCAACAGCTCGTCGCGACGTTCGGCCAGCGCGTAGATGTCGGCGACATTGCGTACCAGGCCGGTCTCGAAGAGCCGCACCACGGTCTTGGCGCCGAGCCCCTCGATGTCCATCGCCCCCCGGGAGGCGAAGTGGTCGATCGTCTGCACGATCTGCTCGGGACATGACCGATTCGGACAGCGGATCTGCACCTCTCCCTCGGGCTGCACGACCAGGGTTCCGCACGCCGGGCAGTGGAGGGGCATCGCGAACGGCACCTCAGCGCCGGTGCGGTCCTGGACCAACGGCGCGACGACCTGCGGGATGACATCCCCGGCTCGCTGGACGACAACCCGGTCACCGACCCGCAGATCCTTGCGGGCGATGTCCTCGTGATTGTGCAACGTCGCCCGGCTGACGGTCACCCCGCCGACCTCGACCGGGTCCATCACCGCGAACGGCACCAGCACACCGGTGCGCCCGACGTTGACGCGGATCTCGCGCAAATAGGTGGTCGCGGTCGTCGGCGCGAACTTGAAGGCGACCGCCCAACGCGGGGCGCGCGCCACCGCGCCGGCCGCGGCCTGCGCGGCGAGTTGGTTGAGCTTGACCACGGCCCCATCGATGTCGAAATCAAGCTCGGATCGCTGGGCCTCCCACCACTGGCATGCCGCGGCGGCGGCCGCGATACCCTCATGCAGCGCGATCTCCGGGTTCACCGGAAACCCGGCTTGGCGCAGCCAGTCCAGCAGGTCGATCTGGGTCGCGAGCGCGAGACCCTCGGCGCCACCGATCCCGTAGGCCCACAGCGACAACGGGCGCTCGGCCGTGACGCGCGGGTCGATCTGACGAAGACTCCCCGCCGCCGCGTTGCGCGGGTTTGCGAACGTCGCCAGGCCCGCCGCCGCCCGGGCGGCGTTGAATTCCGCGAACGCGGCAAGGGGCAGGTAGACCTCGCCGCGGACCTCGACGATTCCGGGCACGGGCCCGTCCGTCCCGATGCGTGCCGGGATCGCGGTGATCGTGCGTAGGTTCTGGGTGACATCCTCGCCAACGGTGCCGTCCCCGCGCGTCGCCCCGCGCACGAACCGGCCGTCACGGTAGGTCAGCGAAATGGCCAGGCCGTCGATCTTCGGCTCCACCACGAACTGGTCGGCGGCATCCTCGTGCCCCGCGGCCCGCAGCGCGTCGCGCAGACGCCGGTGCCATTCCACCAGCTCGTCGGTCCCGCGAGCGTTCGCCAGGCTGAGCATCGGCTCGCGGTGGGTCACCGCGGAGAACTGCGTCGCGGCGGGAGCCCCGACGCGCTGGGTGGGCGAATCCGCGCTGATCAGCTCCGGGTGCGTCGCCTCGAGCGCCTCCAGCTCGCGCACCCACGCGTCGTAGACGGCGTCGTCGACCGTCGGCTGGTCGTGGACGTAGTAGTCGACACTGGCCTTCGTGATCAGCTCACGCAGTTCCTGGACGCGGGAGCCGGGATCACTCATGGCACGCCGAGCAGCACCTGGCCGAGCTCCGTGGCGGTGTCGCAGACGATGTCCGGCCGGACGGCCTCGAGGTCCGTGCGGCCGAAGAAGCCCCACGTCACCGCGATCGTCGCCATCCCGGCCCGCTGGCCGGCCTGGATATCAAAGGGTGAGTCGCCGACGTAGCAGCCGCCGTTGGCCGTCCGGCCAAGGCCGTCGAGCGCAACCCGCAACGGCTCGGGATCCGGCTTATGGCGCTCCGAGTCGTCCGCGCTGACCACGATGTCGAAGTAGTTCCCAACGGGGAGGCTCGCAAACGCGAGCTCGACGGCATCACGCGACTTGGACGTCACCAGGCCGAGCTGGCGCCCGGCTGCCGTCAGCCGCATCAGGAGCTCCGTGATGCCGTCATAGGAGGCGATCAGCTCGGCGGTGTGGGCGTGGTTCCATTCCCGGTAGACACGGTAGAGCTCGTCGGCGCGCTCGGGCGAGAAGGCCTCCATCTGTTCGAGCAAGGGCTTGCCGACGTTTGCCACCAAGCGCTCGTCGCTGAGCTCTTGGCCGAGCACCGCCCGAACGGCGTGGCGGTGCGATTCGCGGATCAACACGACGGTGTCGACGACCGTGCCATCGAGATCGAACAGGATCGGATCGAACCCCCGGCTCACCGGCCCTCCCCGTGGCGTCCCAGCCCATAGTCGGCCAGCAATCCGGTCAAGGCATCCATCCCCTCTTCGTCGGTGAGTTCGAAGTGCAACGGCGAGACCGAGATCTCGCCGTCCTCCAGTGCCGCGAAATCGGTGCGCGGCGCCGGATGGTACCCGGGAGGCTCACCGTAGATCGTGTAGCGCCGCCGCGGTCCGTCGGTGCCCTCGAGCACCAGAGCGTCGTTGTACACACGTCGGCCCAGGCGGGTCACGCGGGCCCGCGGGGGGTCATGAGCCGGACGCGCAGGCGCATTGACGTTCAACAGCACCGGCCGCGGGAACCGGTGCTCGGTGACCAGGGGCACCAGCTTGGGCACGAAGTCGCAGACCGCCGCAAAATCGTAGTGCCGACCGTCCCAGCGGTCGTCCGGCGCGCCCAGGTGCTGCTGGGACACCGCGATCGCGGGCCAGCCGAGCAGCACTCCCTCCAGGGCGGCGGCAACGGTCCCCGAGTAGGTGACGTCATCGCCGAGGTTCAGGCCCATGTTGATCCCGCTCACCACGAGGTCGGGAACCTCGCCGACAAGGCCCAGCATCGCGAAGCGCACACAGTCGACCGGCGTCCCGTCGGTCGCGTAGGCCAGCGATCCATCCTCGAGCTCGACCTGCTCGACGTGGAGTGGATCGTGGATTGTGATCCCGCGGCCGATCGCGCTGCGATTGCGGTCGGGGGCGATCACGCTCACCCGGCCCACGCCTTTGAGGGCGCGCTTGAGCGCCAGCAGCCCAGGCGAGAAGACGCCATCGTCATTGGTGACCAGGATGTGCGTCATTCGGCAGCACCGAGTATAGGGGCGCTGTCGACCGGCTCCGGATACCGGACCCCGACGAGCGTGAGCCCGTGCGCGGGCGCCGTCTGGCCCGCCGCCGCACGGGGTGCTCCGGCCGTGAGTTCCCGCATCTGATCGGCCGGACGGCTGCCGCGGCCAACCTCCAGCATCGTGCCCGCCAGGATCCTGACCATGTTGCGAAGGAACGCGTCGGCTTCGATCGCCAACACCAACTCGTCGCCGCGGGCCTCCCACGCGCAGTCGCGGACCGTCCGCGCGAAGAACACGTGCTCGGTCTTGGTCGGGGTGAATGCCGTGAACTCGTGCTGGCCGACGCATGCCGCAGCGGCGACGTTCATCTCCTGCAGATCCAGTGGCTGAGGATGGTGCAGCACCCGGTCCCGCCGCAGCGGCGAGCGGGCGCCGACGAGCACCCGGTACTCGTAGCTGCGCCCGATCGCGCTCGCGCGAGCGTTGAAACCCGGCGGGGCGGTCGCCGCGCTGCGTACCGCGATGTCGGGCGGCAGGACCCCGGCCAGGCTCTTGACCAGGCGGCGCAGATCCACCTCGGCACCGCTCACAAACGAGGCGACCTGGCCCGTGGCGTGGACACCCGTGTCGGTACGACCTGCGACATGCAGATCGATCGGGGTGCGCAGGACGACCTGCAGCGCGTGGGCGAGCACCCCCTCGCAGGTGCGCCGGCCCGGCTGCTCGGCCCACCCCGAAAACCGGGTCCCGTCGTACTCGATCTCGAGCCGCACCACCGACATCTCAGCCGAGCTCCAGTTCGAGGATCGCACCCTCACGCGGATCGGCCGCCGCCCGTCCACGGGTGAGTTGGCCGACCAAATCGCGGGCCCGCCACAGCCCGAGCGCCGTGATCGCCGCGTCGAACGCATCCTGATTGTGCACCGTGACGCCCGCGTGTCCGCCGAGCGCCTCGGCCTCGTGCGCGACGACCGCCTGGCGTAGGCCGGCGCCGCTGCGCCGCTCGACGTCGGGGGCGAGCAGGCGCGCGAGCAGTCGCGGGAACACCTCCACCGCCACCGGCAGCCGCGGTTCGTCGAAGGGCCAGACCGCAACCCCGACATCGCACAGCCGCATCAACTCCGGCATGCCGTACAACGCCTGGGACCCCACGCTGCCGGGACCCGAGATCTTGAAGAACGAACTGGGCTGCACCCCCGGCCGGCGCACCGCGTGCTCGGTGCGCCGCAGCGGGTCACCGGCGATCACCGGACGCGGGCGGATCCCGGGGCCCCAGAATGGCGGACCGAGACCCCGCACGAAGCCCGGATCGCGCGCAATGCCGGCGGCGGCCCAGCGCCACAGTTCCCCCGCCGAACGCATGCCGCGTTCGTCCAGGAACCACGCCGGGGCCGAAAAGCAGAAGTCGAGCCCGATCACCGTCTCGGGCTCCTCGCCGACCAGTTCGGTCAGACGATCGACGGTCTCGGAGCGATCGCGCCCGGTCTCGAGGGCGACCAGGCGGCCCTCCTCGACGACCGCAAGCCAAATGGCGCGGGCGGCGGCCTGCCGGCCGGCCGCACCGCTCCAATCCACCCCGACGCAGCGCCGGGGGCCCATCGATCTAGGCGGCGGTGTTCGCGGGCTCGCGCGTGAGCTCGAGCAGCACCATCTCGGCGGCGTCACCCTGACGCGGACCAAGCTTGAGCGTGCGCGTGTACCCGCCGTTGACGTCCTTGAACGCGGGCGCGATCTCGCTGAACAGACGGTACGTGATCTGCTTGTTGCGCAGCAGGGCGATGGCCTGACGACGGGCGTGCAGGGTATCGGCCTTGCCGAGAGTGATCGCCCGCTCGGCGACGGTGCGGGCGAGCCGCGCCTTGGGCGCCGTGGTCTGGATACGGCCGTGCGTCAGCAGCGCGGTGGCGAGGTTCGCGCCCATCGCCCGACGGTGTGAGCTCGAACGGTTGAGTTTGGGTCCTGAGCGCTGATGGCGCACGGTACGTCTCCTTATGAACGGCGGGTACTACTCGGCGCGCAGGTTCAGCCCGTGCGCAGCGAGGTTTTCTTTGACTTCCTCGATCGACTTCTTGCCGAAGTTCGGGATCGCCGACAGCTCGTCCTCGGTCTTCGAGACGAGATCGCCGATGGTCTCAACGCCGACGCGCTTGAGGCAGTTGTACGACCGAACCCCGAGCTCGAGCTCCTCGATCATGATGTCGTGCAGGTTACCGCCGGGGCGCTCCTCTTCGGGCTCCGGCTGGCCGAGCGTCTTGACGACGTCCGGATCGGCAAAGAGTGCCAAGCGGTGGATCAATGTCTCGGCAGCCTCGGCGACCGCAGTGCGCGGGTCGATGCTGCCGTCGGTCTCCACCTCGAGGATAAGCTTGTCGTAGTCGGTGCGCTGGCCCACGCGCGCGGAACCGACCTCGTAGCGCACGCGGCGCACCGGCGAGAAGTTCGAGTCGACCGGGATCACGCCGATGACGGTGTTCGGACCCTTGTTGCCCTCGGCCTGGACGTAGCCGCGGCCGCGGGAAATCGTCAGCACGACGTCGAGCTTGGCGTTGGCGGCCAGATTGGCGATCTCGAGGTCCGGGTTCAGGATCTCCAGGTCCGCCGGGCAGCTGATGTCACCCGCCAGCACCGGGCCGGCGCTCGACTTAGACAGCTCCACCTCGATCTCGGAGACCTCGCCGTGCAGGCGGCAGACCAGCCGGCGCAGCGCGAGGATGATGTCGGTGACGTCTTCACGCACGCCCGGCACTGCCGTGAACTCGTGCTGGACGCCTTCGATGCGCACCGAGGTAACCGCGGCGCCCTCGAGCGAGGACAGCAGCACGCGGCGCAGTGAGTTGCCGAAGGTGTGGCCGAAACCGCGGTCCAGCGGCTCAACCTCGAAGATGCCGAGCGTGTCGGAGACAGGCTCGTAGGTCATGCGAGGTGACTGCTCGTCAATCACGAATCGTTCCTTGTTGTCCGGCGTCGGCCGGATGTACTACCGACGCAAATTGCCCCGCAGCATCGGTTCCCGGGCTCGCGTCGAGGCCCGGGTACCATCGCCGATGGGGAGGGTTACTTCGAGTACAGCTCCACGATGAGTTGCTCGCGCACGGGCGTGTCGATCTCGTTGCGCTCCGGGAAGCGCAGGATCTTGCCCGTCAGCGAGTCATGATCGGCCTGCAGCCACGGGGCTAGGGACGACACCATCTCGGTGTTCTGGCGGATCTGCGGCTCCGAGCCGGACTCGGCGCGCAAGCTGATCACGTCGTCCGGCTTGACCTGGTAGCTGGGGATGTCGACCTTCTTGCCATTGACCAGGAAGTGGCCATGGCGCACCAGCTGGCGGGCCTCGCGGCGCGACGACGCGAACGCCAGACGCGTCACGACGTTGTCCAGCCGCATCTCGAGCAGGCGCAACAGGTTCTCACCGGTGATGCCCGGCTGGCGGCTGGCCTTTTCGTAATAGAGGCGGAACTGCTTCTCCAGGACCTGGTAATAGCGGCGCATCTTCTGCTTCTCTCGCAGCTGCAGCAGGTACTCGCTCTGCCGGATGCGGCCGCGGCCGTGCTCCCCAGGCGGGTACGGGCGGGTGGTCACCCCGCACTTGGGCGTGTAGCAACGCGCCCCTTTGAGAAAGAGCTGCTCGCCCTCGCGGCGACAGAGTTTGCAAACCGAACCGGTATCGCGTGCCATGGAGCTGTCCTCTAGACCCGGCGCCGCTTGCGGGGACGGCAGCCGTTGTGGGGAACGGGGGTCACATCGGTGACCGAAGTCACCTCAAGGCCCGCGGCCTGGAGGGAACGGATCGCAGTTTCCCGGCCGGAGCCGGGACCCTTGACGTAGACGTCGACCTTCTGGAGACCGTGCTCCATGCCCTTCTTGGCCGCGGCGTCCGCGGTCACCTGGGCAGCGAAGGGGGTGCTCTTGCGCGAGCCCTTGAACCCGGCCGATCCGGCCGTCTCCCAGGCGATCACGTTGCCCTGCTTGTCTGTCAGCGTGACGATCGTGTTGTTAAACGATGTCTTGATGTGCGCCTGACCGACGGCGATGTTCTTGCGCACGCGCCGACGAGTGCGGCCGCGCGTCACCTTCTGACGAGACATAGACCCCTTTACTTCTTCTTGCGCTGTTTGCCGACGGTCTTCTTGGGACCTTTCCGGGTGCGCGCGTTGGTCTTGGTGCGCTGCCCGCGAACCGGCAGCGAGCGCCGATGGCGCAGGCCGCGGTAGCAGGCGATCTCCATCAGCCGCTTGATGTCATTGGCACGCTCACGGCGCAGGTCGCCCTCGACCACCAGCGCCTTCTCAATGACATCGCGCAGCCGCCCGACTTCCTCTTCGGTGAGGTCGCGGACGTAGGTATCGCGATTGATGCCCGTCTCCAGCAGCACACGGTTCGCCGTCGGGCGTCCGATGCCGTAAATGTAGGTCAGACCGATCTCCACCCGCTTCTCACGGGGAATATTGACTCCGGCGATGCGTGCCATGGCTAGCCCTGCACCTGCTTGTGGCGGGCGTTCTGGCAAATCACCATCACCTTGCCGTGACGACGAATCACGCGGCACTTCTCGCAAATCGGCTTCACCGATGGCCGAACCTTCACAGCAATCCCCCGAACTGAGCACACCCAGCGACTGCTGGGTGCAGGGTCGTAGAAACGCTCGCGTCAGACTCCCCGCGAGCGGCCGCGCATACTATCACGCCGCGGCCGTTCATAAGGCGGTCCCCTGCGGACCTGCCGTCAGAATCCTGGGCCCCGCGGCCGTGACGGCGATGGTGTGCTCCCAGTGCGCCGACAGCGTCCCATCCTTGGTCGTCACGGTCCACCCGTCCGGGCCGAGCATGACGTCCGGGCCGCCGATGTTGACCATCGGCTCGATCGCGATCACCAGGCCGTCGACGAGCAGTTCGCCGGTCCCCGGCACTCCGAAATTGGGCACGTTCGGCGGCTCGTGCATCGAGCGCCCGACACCGTGCCCGACCAGGCTCTCCACGCAGGAGAACCCCGCGGCCTCGACCACCGACTGGACTGCGTCGCCGATATCGCCGATGTGATGGCCGACGGTCGCCGCCGCGATGCCGGCAGCGAGTGCGCGCCGGGTCACTTCGGACAACCGGATCGCCTCGAGATTGCCGGTCCCCACGACGTAGGTCCGAGCCGCGTCCGACACCCACCCCTCGAGCACGGCGCCGCAGTCGATCGAGATCAGATCGCCGTCGAGCAACGCGTAGGCGCCCGGGATCGCATGAACGACCTCGTCGTTGACCGACGGGCAGATGGTCGCCGGAAAGCCGTGATAGCCCTTGAAGGCGGGCTCCGCACCCGCCTCGCGGATGACCTGCTCTGCGATCGCGTCGAGCTCGGCCGTCGTGACGCCGGCCGTCACCGCGTCGGCCATCGCCTCGTGGGCACGCGCGAGCACGGCGCCGGAGGCGGCCATGACATCGATCTCCCCCGGGGTCTTGAGGACCCCGGTGGAAGGACGCGACGTGGCGCCGCCCAGGGCTCTAATCGCCCGTGACGGCCGACGTGATCTGGCCATAGACCTCGTCCTGGGACTGCTCCCCGTTGATGGGTCGCAGCAGCCCCCGGCTGGAGTAGTAGTCGATCAGGGGTGCCGTGCTCTCGTCATAGACGCTCAGGCGATTCTCCACGGCCTCGGCCCGATCGTCCGCGCGCTGATAGAGATCGCATTCGCCCGTCGCCTCGCAGGTCGCATCGCGCACGTGCGGGGCAAACACCTCGTGCCAGGATCGGCCGCAGGTCCGGCAGATCCAGCGCCCGGCCAAGCGGCGCACCAGTTCCGCGCGCGAGACGTCAAGCGAGAGCACCGCGTCCAGCGGCGCGCCGAGTTCGGCAAGCATCAGGTCGAGTGCCTGTGCCTGGGCCAGCGTGCGCGGGAAGCCGTCGAGCAGGAAATTGTCCTCGCCCGGGCTCAGCCGCTCGCGGATCATTCCGATCACGACGGCGTCCGGCACGAGATCGCCGGCATCCATGTAGCGCTTGGCCTCGCGGCCGAGATCGGTGCCTTGGGCGACCGCCGCACGCAGCAGATCACCGGTCGCCAGGTGGGTCAGGTGCAGGTCGGCCTTGAGGCGTTCGGCCTGAGTGCCTTTGCCGGCGCCGGGAGGACCGAGGAAGACAAGACGGGCTATCGGAGGAACCCTTCGTAGGAGCGCATCATCAGCTGAGCCTCCATCTGGCGGATGGTGTCCAGTGCGACACCGACGACGATCAGGATGGAGGTTCCGCCGAGCACGCCGAAGAATACGTTCGACTGCGGCAGGTACTTAAAGATGATGCTCGGCAGCATCGCGACGAGCGCGAGGTAGATCGCACCGGGCAGCGTCAGACGGGTGAGCACGCGATCCAGGTACACGGCCGTCGGTCGACCGGGGCGCACGCCCGGGATGAAACCGCCGTACTTCTTCAGGTTCTCGGCCTGGTCGACGGGGTTGAACACGATCGCCGTGTAGAAGTACGTGAACACGATGATCAGCAGGCCCTCGAAGATGATGTAGTACCAGGACCCCGGCGCCAGGAACGTCGAGATCGATTGGAAGAACGATCCGCGACCCGCGAACTCGGTGATCGTTGCCGGCAGGATCACGACCGACGACGCGAAGATCACCGGGATCACACCGGCCATATTGACCCGCAGCGGCATGTAGGTCTGCCCGCCGGTGGTCATCCGGCGCCCGACCATCCGTTTGGCGTACTGGATCGGGATCCGCCGCTGGCCCTCGCTGATGAACACGACGGCGACGACGACCGAGAGCGCGATCACCAAGATCACGATCTGATCAAGCGGGTTGAGGTTGAGCCACGCGCTCACGCCCGATGGGATCGATGCCACGATGTTGGCGAAGATGATGAGCGAGATGCCGTTGCCGATCCCGCGCTGGGTAATGAGCTCGCCCAGCCACATCACCAGGGTCGTCCCGGCGACCAGGCTGATCAGGATCACGTAGAACTTGCTCGCCGTGAGCCCCGGCAGCCCGCTCTGGGAGCGGAAGTACAGGATGTAGGCGACCGACTGCAAGGCCGCCAGCGCCACGGTGAAGTACCGCGTGTACTGGGTGATCTTCTGCTGGCCTGCCTCGCCCTCCTTCTGGAGCTCTTCCAGGCGCGGGATGACGACCGTCAGCAGCTGCAGCACGATGCTCGCGGTGATGTACGGCATGATCCCGAGCGCAAACAGCGAAAATCGGGTCAGGGCGCCGCCGGCGAACAGGTTCAGCAGTCCGACCAGGCTCGAGCCGCGATTGTTGATCGCGTTCTGGATCAACGAGATGTTGACGCCCGGCACCGGTACGTACGACCCGAGCCGGTAGACGATCAGGATGAACGCGGTAAAGCCGATCTTCTTGCGCAGGTCCGGAGAACTCAGCGCGGTGAGCATCGACTTCAGCACGACGTGCTACCCCTCAGTCCCGACGACCTCGACGGTGCCACCCGCGGCTTCGATCTTCGCCTTGGCGGCCGCCGAGAACGCGTGTGCGCGAACGGTCAGCGCGCGGTCGAGTTCGCCCTCGGCGAGAATCTTGACCGGCCACCCGCGATGGGTGTTGTTCTTGACCAGGCCGCGCGCCTCGAGTGCGGCGACATCGACGACCGAGCCGGCGTCGAAGACGCCAAGCTGGCTGACGTTGATCGGCACGGTGTGCGTGCGGAACGGGCCGAAGGGCATCGACTTCTTGTGGTTCGGACCGCGCAGTTTGGCCTGCTGCATGTAGATCGGGACCTGACCGCCGGCGTAGCCGGGACGGACACCGCCGCCCGAACGCGCGCCCAGACCCTTGGTTCCACGTCCGGAGGTCTTGCCCATGCCGGAACCCGGACCGCGGCCGATGCGCTTGCGGCGCTGGCGCGAACCCGGACGCGGCGACAGCGACTCGAGCCGCACCTCGTTGGGGTCGACCGGCGTCAATTGTTCATCAGTCGTCATTGTGCAGCTCCTGGACACTCACCATCGACGCCACGATTCGTAGCATGCCACGCAGCTGCGGGGAGTCGTCGTGTTCAACGGTCTGGCCGATCCGTCGCAGACCGAGCGCCCGCAGGGTCCCCCGGTGGCGCTGCTGGGTCCCAATGACCGACCGGGTCTGGGTCACCCGGAAGCGGCTCACGCCGCATCCTCCCCGACCGCGACCGGGGCAGCCTTCGGCGTCGCGCCAAGCATCTCGCCCACACGCTTGCCACGCAGTTCGGCGACCTCGAGCGGCGTGCGCAGCTGCTTGAGTCCATCGACGGCGGCCATGACGAGGTTCTGCGGGTTGCTCGAGCCCAGCGACTTGCTCAGGATGTCGTGGATGCCGGCGAGCTCGAGCACGGCGCGCACCCCACCGCCGGCGATGACCCCGGTGCCTTCGGACGCGGGCTTGAGCAGCACGCGCCCCGCTCCGTGGCGGCCGATGACCTGGTGGGTGACGGTCGTCTTGTACTTCGGCACCCGGAACAGGTTCTTCTTGGCGTCATCCACGGCCTTCTGGATGGCGACCGGAACCTCGTTGGCCTTGCCGTGGCCGACGCCGACGGTGTCGACCTCGTTGCCCACGACCACCAATGCCGAGAACGAGAACCGCCGACCGCCCTTGACCACCTTGGCCACGCGGTTGACTTGGACGACACGCTCGTTGAGATCGAGCCCATCGGAATTGACTTTCGGCTTACGACGCCGCTCGGCCACGAGCCCCGCCCCTTCCTAGAAGATCAGGCCCGCACCGCGGGCCGCATCGGCGAGCGACTTCACGCGCCCGTGGTACTTGTAGCCGCCCCGGTCGAACACGACCGTCTCGACCCCAGCTGCGCGTGCACGCTCTGCCAACAGACGACCCACCTCGGTCGCCGCGGCGCCCTTGGTCAGGCCCTTGAGCTCGGCCTCGGTCGATCCGGCGGCAGCCAGGGTGTGGCCCTTGGTGTCGTCGATGACCTGCGCGTAGATGCGCAGGTTGGACCGGGACACGCACAGACGCGGACGAGCCGCGGTGCCGGTGACCTTGCCGCGGATCCGGCGATGACGCCGGGCGCGCTTTTGTACTGACGTGAGCTGGCCCATGGTTATGCCCTCTTACCAACCTTCCGCCGAACCTGCTCGCCGGCGTACCGGATTCCCTTGCCCTTGTAGGGCTCGGGCGGACGCACCTCGCGAATCTGGGCAGCGATCTGCCCCACGGCCTGCTTGTCAATACCGCGCACCACGATCTGGGTGGGCACGGGAACTTCAAACGTGATGCCGGCCGGCGGCTCCATCGCGACCGGGTGGGAATACCCGACCGCCAACTCCAACACCTGTCCCTTGAGCGCGGCACGATAGCCGACGCCGACGAGCTCGAGCTCCTTGACGTACCCGTCGGTCACGCCCTGGACCATGTTGGCCACCAGCGTGCGGGTCAAGCCGTGCAGCGCCCGGTGCGGCCCGCGGTCGGTCGGCCGCGTGACGCGCAGCTCGCCGTCGGCCTGCTCGATGCTGATCGGTTGCACGACCGTGTGCTCGAGCTCGCCCTTGGGCCCCTTGACCGTGACGTGCTGGCCGGAGATTTCGATGTTGACCCCGTCGGGGACGGGGATCGGTGCGCGACCGATACGACTCATGAGTGTCCTCGCATCTTCCTTACCAGACCGTGCAGATCAGCTCGCCGCCGACACCGCGCCGACGGGCCTCCTGCCCGGACAACAGCCCCTGCGAGGTCGAGACCACCGCGATACCCATCCCGCCGAGCACGCGCGGCACGTCGTCGCTGGCGAGGTATAACCGTCGACCCGGCTTGGACATCCGGCGGATGCCCGACAGCACGCGGCGCCGGTCCTTGTCGTACTTGAGCCGCACGGTCAGGTCGCGACCGTCGACCGCGAAGCCCGCGATATAGCCCTCGTCCTGCAAGAGCTGGGCGACGGACTGCTTCATCTTGCTGGTCGGCATCGTCACCGAATCGTGCAGCGCCAGGTTCGCGTTGCGCAACCGCGTGAGCATGTCGGCGATCGGATCGGTCAGCATGCCTACCAGCTCGCCTTCGTCATGCCCGGGATGACACCCGCGTGCGCCTGTTCGCGCAGGCAGATGCGGCACAGCCCGAACTTACGGAAGACCGCGCGTGACCGACCGCACCGCATGCAGCGGGCGTATTGCCGGGTCGAATACTTCTGTGGCCGCGCCGACTTGACGCGCAGACTGGTCTTCGCCAACTCCAGGCTCCTCAGGTTCTCTCTAGCGCTTCTTGCCCCGCACCGCACCACGCTTGCGCATCTTGCGCCGGCGTCGCAGGGCGAGCTCTTCTGCCGTGTACCCCTCGGCCCGGAATGGCATCCCGAGACCACGCAGCAACTCACGCGCCTCGGCATCCGTGGCGGCCGACGTCGTGATCGTGACGTTCAGGCCACGCATGCTGTCGATCCGGTCGTAGTCGACCTCGGGGAAGATGGTCTGCTCGCGCAGGCCAAGATTGTAGTTCCCGCGTCCATCGAACCCGTCGGGGTTGATGCCGCGGAAGTCCCGGATCCGCGGAAGCGCGATCGACGTCAGGCGGTCGAAGAACTCCCACATGCGATCGCCGCGCAGGGTGACCTTGCAGCCGATCGCCATGCCCTCGCGCAGTTTGAACTGAGCGATCGAGGTGCGCGCCCGGGTAATCACCGGCCGTTGGCCGGCGATGATCGCCAGCTGCGCGACGGCCTCGTCCAGTGCCTTGGAGTTCTGCTTGGCCTCCCCGACACCCATCGAGAGGGTGATCTTCTCGATCCGCGGGAGCTCCATCGGCGACCCGTACCCGAACTGCTCCAGCAGCTGCGGGCGCACGTCGTTGAGGTATAGATCCTTGAGGCGCGGCCGGGGTGCGGTCGTGGTGTTCTGATCGTCGCTCATCGCGCTAGTCAATCTGCTTTCCGCTACGCACGGCCACGCGCACACGCGTGCCGTTCTTGTCCTCGATGCGCACCCGGGTGGGGCGCTTGGTCTCGGGGTCCACCAGCGCCAGGTTCGACAGGTGAATCGGCGCGGGCTTTTCGATGATCCCGCCCGGATCGTCCGGCGGACGCGGCTTGGTGTGCCGCTTCATGATGTTCAGGCCTTCGACCACAGCGCGCTCGGCCGACGGGCGCACCTCCAACACAGTACCGGTCCTGCCCTTGTCCTTGCCGGAGATGGCGATCACGGTGTCGCCCTTCTTGATACGCGCGGGCATCAGAGCACCTCCGGAGCGAGGCTGACGATCTTCATGAAGTCCTTGTCGCGCAGCTCGCGGGCCACGGGGCCGAAGATGCGCGTACCGCGCGGGTTCTGAGCGGCGTCGATGATGACCGCGGCGTTCTCGTCGAACGAGATGAACGTGCCATCGTTGCGCCCGTGTGCCTTCTTTGTGCGCACGACGACCGCCTTGACGACGTCGCCCTTCTTGATGGCGCCGTTGGGCGTCGCGGCCTTGACCGTGGCGACGATCACGTCACCCACGGTCGCGTAGCGACGGCGCGAGCCACCGAGCACGCGGATGCACAGGATCTCCCGAGCCCCGGTGTTGTCGGCCACGCGCAGTCGGCTTTCGTTTTGGATCATCCCGGCCCCTTACTTCGCGCGCTCGACGATCTCGTCCAGCCGCCAGCGCTTCTGCTTGGACAGTGGACGAGTCTCGATGATGCGGACGAAGTCACCGACCCCGGCCTCGTTGCGCTCGTCGTGGACGTGCAACTTGGTGGAGACGCGAACGGTCTTCTTGTACTTGCGGTGGGCGGTCTGTCCATCGATGCGCACCGTGATCGTCTTCTCGCGGGCGTCGCTGACCACGACACCCTGACGCACCTTACGGCGGGCGATCAATTCTTGCGGCGAATCAGGCACCGGCGGCCTCCTGCTCACGTGCGATTTCACGTGCCCGGGCGACCGTCAGCAGACGGGCGATGTCGCGCTTGCGCGTGCGGATCTCGGCCGTGCGCTCAAGCGCGCCCTGGGCGTTCTGGAACCGCAGGTTGAATAGCGCCTCGCGCGCATCGTTCATCTCGACTGCGATCTGCTCATCAGTGAGCTCGTTTGCTTCGCTGCCCTTCACGATGACCTCACTGATCCTCACGCGTAACGAACTTGCAGCGCACCGGCAGTTTCATGGCCGCGAGGCGCATTGCCTCGCGGGCCAGCGGCTCGCCCACACCCGACATCTCGAACATGATCCGGCCGGGCTTGACCACGGCGACCCACGTCTCCGGTGAACCCTTGCCGGACCCCATACGCGTCTCGGCCGGCTTCTTGGTGACGGGCAGGTGCGGGAAAATATTGATCCAGATCTTTCCGCCACGCCGAATTCGACGGTTCATCGCGATACGGGCGGCTTCGATCTGGCGGTTGGTGATCCACGCCGGTTCGAGGGCCTTGAGCCCGAACTCGCCGAAATGCAGCTCGGTGTGGCCCTTGGACAGCCCTTCGCGACGACCGCGATGTGCTTTGCGGTGCTTGGTCCGCTTCGGCATCAACATGGCTTACCGACCTCCGCCCTGGCCGCCGCCGGCCTGGCCGGCGCCGGCACCGCCACGACCGCCGCGCGAGCCGCGGTCGCCGCCGCCGTCCGGACGCCGATCGCGCCGCTGACGCCGCTGCGGCGGCGCGGTGTCGAGGTCGACCCGGCCGCGGGCGTCGGCGACGCCTTCCGGCAGCACCTCGCCGCGGTTGATCCAGACCTTGACGCCGATGCGGCCGAAGGTCGTCTTGGCCTCGTGGAATCCGTAGTCGATGTCGGCGCGCAGCGTGTGCAGCGGTACGCGACCGTCGGAGTAGTGCTCAGAGCGCGACATCTCGGCACCGCCGAGGCGGCCCGAGCACTGGACCTTGACGCCCTGGGCGCCGGAGCGCATCGCCGAGGTCAGCGCGCGCTTCATCGCGCGACGGAAGCTGACCCGGTTCTCGAGTTGCTCGGCGATCGACTGGGCGACCAGCTTGGCGTCGAGTTCCGGACGTTTTATCTCGTTGATGTTGACCTGAATGGCCTTGCCGGTCATCTGGTTGAGGTGCTTCCGCAGCGCCTCGACCTCGGACCCGCTCTTGCCGATCACGATGCCCGGCCGCGCGGTGAAGATGTCCACCGTGAGCTTCTGGGCGTCCTTTCGCAGGTTGATCGCCGACAGGCCCGCGTGGCTGAGCCGGCGCGTGATGTAGTCGCGCACCTTGCGGTCCTCGTCCAGATAACTGGCGAAGTCACGCTCGGTGAACCAATTCGACCGCCAACCGGTAATGACGCCGATGCGGAAACCGCCGGGATGTACCTTCTGACCCACTGTCCCTACTCTCCTCGCGAACCAGTGGACCGGCCGCCAGAGGCGGGGGCGAGCCCGATGGTGATGTGGCAGGTGCGCTTGTTGATCGGCGTCGCACGGCCCTGGGCACGCGGTCGGAACCGCTTAATGGTCGGACCCTCGTCCACGGTGACCCGTGCGAGCACGAGGTCCTGGACGTCCAGCCCGACGTTGTGGTCGGCGTTGGCCATGGCCGACTGCAGCACCTTGCGCACCGACTCGGCGGCGGCGTGCGTGTCGTAGGCCAGGATGGCCTGGGCCTGCACGACGGACTTGCCGCGGACCAGGTCGGCGACCAGGCGCGCCTTGCGCGCCGAACCGCGGACGTACCTGGCGGTCGCCGTGACGGCGACGGTGTCGTTAAGCGAGGTCGCCATCAACGCATCTTCGCCGTGCGGTCGGAACCGATGTGACCGCGATAGGTGCGGGTCGGTGCAAACTCGCCGAGCTTGTGGCCGACCATGCTCTCGGAGACGAACACGGGCACGTGGCGACGGCCGTCGTGGACGGCGATCGTGTGACCGACCATCTCGGGGAAGACGGTCGATGAACGCGACCACGTGCGGATCATCTTCTTCTCGCCCGCGCCGTTCATCTGGTCGATGCGCTGCATGAGCCGCGGGTCGACGAACGGGCCCTTCTTGAGGCTGCGCCCCATCTAGCGACCCTCCGTGTGCTTGCCGCGCTTACGTCCGCGGACGATGAACTTCTGGCTTGCCTTGCGCTTGTTGCGGGTGCGGTATCCGTGGGTGGGCTTGCCCCAAGGGGTCACCGGGTGACGGCCCGAGTTGGACTTGCCCTCGCCGCCGCCGTGCGGGTGGTCGACCGGATTCATCGCGGACCCGCGGACCGTCGGGCGCACGCCCTTCCATCGCGACCGTCCGGCTTTGCCGCCCGTCAGGTTCTCGTGGGTCACGTTGCCGACCTGGCCGATCGTCGCCCGGCACTCGAGGTGGACCTGACGCATCTCCGACGACGGCAGACGCAGGGTGGCGTAGTCGCCGTCCTTTGCCATCAGCTGCGCACCCGTGCCGGCGGACCGGCACAGCTGACCGCCACGTCCGATCTTCAGCTCGACGTTGTGCACGATCGTTCCGGTGGGGATGTCGCGCATCGCCAAAGAGTTGCCCGGCTTGATGTCGGCTCCCGGGCCGCTCTGGACCGTGTCGCCGACCTGGAGGCGCAGCGGAGCGATGATGTAGCGCTTCTCCCCATCGGCGTAGTGCAGCAGGGCGATGCGGGCGCTGCGGTTCGGGTCGTACTCGATCGAGGCAACCTTGGCGGGAATCCCGTCCTTGCGGCGCTTGAAGTCGATGATCCGGTACCGGCGCTTGTGACCGCCACCGATGTGGCGGGTCGTGATCCGCCCGTTGTTGTTGCGCCCGCCGGTCTTCTTGACCGGCTCGAGCAGCGACCGCTCGGGCGTCGTCTTCGTGACCTCTTCGAAGTCGGAGGTCGTGATGAAGCGGCGGCCCGGGGAGGTCGGCTTATAGGTCTTGATGCCCATGCCTATGCACCCTCGAACAGGTTGATGCGGTCGCCCGGCTGCAACTCGACGATCGCCTTCTTCCAGCCAGGCCGGCGACCGCGGGTCGCCCCGCGCCGCTTCGGCTTGCTGCGGACATTGATGATCCGCACGTCGGTGACCGTCACGTCGAACTGCTCCTCGACGGCCTGGCGGATCATGGTCTTGTGGGCGTGCTCCAGGACACGGAACGTGTACTGATTGTGCGCTTCCACCAGACCGAAGCTCTTCTCGGACACGACCGGCTGGATCAGCACCCGGCGGATGTCGTCACGCAAGCCCGTGCTCATTCGGCACCCTCCTCGGCGGCCATACGCGGCTCGCCAATCGCCGCCAGACGGTCCCACGACGCACGCTCGACCAACAGGCTGCGCGCGGCCATCACGTCCACGGTCTCCAACTCCCAGCTCTCGAGCACGTAGACATCGCGCAGGTTGCGAAATGACTTCGCCGCCACCGAGTCGAGGGCCTCGACGACGACCAGCAGCGGCCGGGCCTGCAGCCCCGCGGGCGCCTTGGCCAGGAACGCCGCGGCGGCCTTGCTCGATGGTGCGTCCCAGGTGGGCTCGACGACCGCAATCGTGCCGCGCTCGATGTGGGCCTTCAGCGCGCTGCGCCAGGCCTGTAGCTGCACCTTGCGGTTGACCTTGCCGCCGTAGCTGCGCGTGTGCGGTCCGAAGACCACGCCACCGCCGACCCACAGCGGTGAACGGTTCGAGCCGGCACGGGCACGTCCGGTGCCCTTCTGGCGCCATGGCTTGGCTCCGCCGCCGCGGACGTCGGAGCGGGTCTTGGTCGACGCGTTGCCGCCGCGACGCCCGGCGAGCTCCTGCGTGACCACTTCGTGGATCAGGTGCGGCTTGATCTGCTGGGCGGCCAGCCCGGGAGTGAGCTCCAGCTCGCCCGACGCGGCGCCCTCGGCACCCAGGATCTGGAGCGGGCTCATGCCGGCCTCACGATCACGATGCCGTTGCGGGCCCCGGGAACCGGGCCCTTCACCAAGAGGATGTTGCGATCGGGATCGGCACCGACGACCTGCAGGCCCCGCTGGGTCACCCGTCGGGCACCCATGTGACCGGCCATCCGGACACCCTTGAACACATGCGACGGGTACGCCGACGCGCCGATGGATCCGGGCTGACGGATGTTGTGGGAGCCGTGGCTCTTGGGGCCGCTGGCAAAGTTGTGGCGCTTGATCGTGCCGGCGAAGCCCTTGCCCTTGCTCGTACCGGTGACCTTGATGATCTCCCCGGGGGTGAAGTCCTTGACCGTCACGACGTCGCCGACGGCCAGCCCATCGCCCACCTCGGTGGGGGAGAACTCATGCAGGTGACGCACCGGCGGAGCCGACGCATTGCGCAGGTGGCCGAGCTTGGGCTTGTTGAGCAGCTTTGGGCGCACGTCGCCGAAACCCAGCTGCACGGCCTCGTAGCCATCGGTCGCCGCGGTCTTGACCTGGGTGACCGGGCAGGGGCCGGCCTCGATGACGGTCAGCGTGACGCGTGCGCCGTCCTCGGAAAAGATTTGGGTCATCCCCAGCTTGCGTCCAATGATTGCCGGCATCTTCGGGCCTTACGCCTTGATCTCGATGTCGACACCGGCGGGCAGGTCGAGGCGCATGAGTGAGTCGACCGTCTTGGGCGTCGGCGAGTAGATGTCGATCAGCCGCTTGTGCGTGCGGATCTCAAAATGCTCGCGCGAGTCCTTGTCCTTGAACGGACCCTTGATGACGCAGTAGCGGTTGCACTCGGTCGGCAACGGCACCGGACCTGAGATGGTCGCACCGGAGCGTTGCGCAGTCTCGACGATCTGCGACGCGCTGCGGTCGATCTGCTCGTGATCGTAGGCCTTGAGCCGGATCCTGATCTTGTTCTGCTGCACTCTGCGCCCTTCTAGAGGAAAGAAAACCCCGCCCCGCCCCGATCACGGGGCAGGGCGGGGTCTGACCTGCTCGATCTACTACTGAAGAACTTTGCCGACGACGCCGGCGCCGACGGTGCGCCCGCCCTCGCGGATGGCGAAGCGCAGGCCCTCTTCCATGGCGATCGGCTGAATCAGTTCGATCTCCATCTCGGCATTGTCGCCCGGCATGATCATCTCGACACCCGACTCGAGGGTGCAGACACCGGTGACGTCCGTGGTCCGGAAGTAGAACTGCGGGCGGTAGCCGCCGAAGAACGGCGTGTGACGACCGCCTTCGTCCTTGGACAGAACGTACACGCTGGCGACGAACTTGGTGTGCGGGGTGATCGACTTGGGCTGTGAGAGCACCTGGCCGCGCTCGATGTCCTCGCGCTTGACGCCACGCAGCAGACACCCAACGTTGTCACCCGCGCGACCCTCGTCGAGCAGCTTGCGAAACATCTCGACGCCCGTCACGACGGTCGTCTCGGTTTCGGGCTTCATGCCGACGATCTCGATCGTGTCACCGACGTGCACGACGCCGCGCTCGATACGGCCGGTGGCGACGGTGCCACGACCGGTGATCGAGAACACGTCTTCGACCGGCATCAGGAACGGAAGCTCGGTCTGACGGACGGGCTCCTCGATGTAGGAGTCCACGGCGTCCATCAACTCGAGGATCTTCGCGGCGGCCTCGGGGTCGCCGTTAAGCGCGTTCAGGGCCGAGCCGGCGATCACGGGGATGTCGTCACCCGGAAACTCGTACTCCGACAGGAGCTCGCGGACCTCGAGCTCGACCAGCTCGAGCAGTTCGGGGTCGTCGACCATGTCGGCCTTGTTCAGGAACACGACGATCGACGGCACGCCGACCTGGCGGGCCAACAGGATGTGCTCGCGAGTCTGCGGCATCGGGCCGTCGGCGGCCGATACCACGAGGATCGCGCCGTCCATCTGGGCAGCACCGGTGATCATGTTCTTGATGTAGTCGGCGTGCCCCGGGCAGTCGACGTGCGCGTAGTGGCGGTTGTCGGTCTCGTACTCGACGTGTGCCGTCGCGATCGTGATCCCGCGCTCGCGCTCTTCGGGGGCGTTGTCGATCTGGTCGTACGCCACGAACGCGCCAGAGCCATTGCGCTCATTGAGCACCTTGGTGATGGCCGCAGTAAGTGTGGTCTTACCATGATCGACGTGACCAATCGTCCCCACGTTCACGTGGGGCTTGGACCTATCGAACTTCTCTTTGGCCATCAAACACTCCTGTCAGGCACTCGTGCCAAGCGGACCATCCGCAAGGCGTAGCTTCCGGACCTCTGGTTCTCGATCCCCGGCATAGAACGTGCGCTTGTCAGCGCGCAGGTCGAGCCGAGGGCGCTCATTAGAGCCCGAGAAGAGTAGCGAGGGGCAGGCGCAGTCGCAAGGCCACCTGCGGCCCATACGACAGGACCGTACGCCATCACGGCCCTGGCCCAACGCTAGCATCGTTGAGGTGAGCGTAGACGAATTGATCGGACGACTCCGCGGCGAGGTCGCGGGAACGATCCGGGCGGACACCGCAACGTGCGAGCTGTACGCCAGCGACGCGAGCCTGTATCGCCGCCGACCACGCGCGGTCCTGCGCGCCGGCGCGCCGGCGGACCTCGAGGCCGCAATGCGGATTGCAGGCGAACTCGGCGTACCGATCACCATGCGCGGGGCCGGCACGAGCCTGGCCGGGCAGTCGGTCGGTGTCGGGTTGATCGTCGATACCGGGGCGCTTGCGACATGTGCGATCGACCCCGACGCGCGCACCGCGCGCGTGGGTCCCGGAGTCGTGCTCGATGACCTGAACCGCGCCGCGGGGGCCCACGGGCTGATGTTCGGGCCCGACCTCGCCACGGCCAATCGTGCGACGCTCGGCGGGATGGTCAGCAACAACTCCGCCGGGGCCAGATCGATCGTCTACGGGCTGACCGCCGACCACGTGGCCGCGCTGGAGGTGATCCTCGCCGACGGGAGCCGTGCGACCTTGCGCCGCGGCTCCCCCGCCCCGGCGGCCCTCGCGGCGTGCCGGCCGCTCGGCGCGGAGTGGTCCGGGCCGACGCTGCTGCGCCGGGTGTCGGGGTACAACCTGGACGCGCTCGCCGACGACGACCCGGACTGGCCGCGGGTGATCTGCGGATCCGAAGGCACGCTCGCCCTGATCGGCGCCGCCGAGCTGCGCCTTGTCCCGATTCCCGCATACCGCGGGATGGCCCTCCTCGCGTTCGCGAACGTCGATGCCGCGCTCGGCGCGGTCGTCGACCTCGTGGCGAGCGGACCGTCGGCGGTGGAGTTGATGGATGCCGCCATGCTCGATCCGGCCAACCGTGCCCCGATCACCGCGGGGCTCACCACGTTCGGCCGGGGGGCCGGCGCGCTGCTGGTCGTCGAGTACAGCGGCTCCGAAGACTCCGTGCGCGCCGCGGTGGCGGCGCTTTCGGGGGGGCACGCCGTGCTCGACCCGGATGGCCAGGCGACGGTGTGGGCGGTCCGGCGCGCCGGGATCGCGCGCGCCCTGCGCGGCGACGGGCTCGCTGGCGCGCTCGCGCCGACCACGGATGCCGCGCCGTTGCCGTTCATCGAGGATCCGGCGGTCCCACCGGGCGCAGTCGCGGTGTTTGCACGCGAGGTGCGCCGGCTGTTGGCCGAGGAAGGGCTCCCCTCGGTCTGGTACGGCCATGCCAGCGTCGGCTGCCTGCATATCCGACCGCTGATGGACCTGCGCCTGGCGGGCGCCGTGCCCCGGATGCGCCGCATCGCCGAAGGCGTGGCCGACCTGGTGGTCGCCCACGGCGGATCGCTGTCGGGTGAGCACGGCGACGGGCGCGTGCGCAGCGAGCTGCTGCCGCGCATGTATCCGCCGGCGACGATCCGCGCGTTCGCCGCGCTCAAGGACGCACTCGATCCCGATGGCCTGCTCAACCCCGGCATCCTGGTCCGCCCGGATCGACTCGATGCCGGCCTACGGATCATGCAGGCCCCCCACCGCCCGGAGATCGCCACGCGGATGTCGTTTGCCCGTGAGGGCGGCTTCGCGCGGGCCGTCGAGGCCTGCAACGGCAACGGCACCTGCCGGGCGCACCAGGGGGCGATGTGCCCGAGCTTTCACGCGCTCGGCGACGAACGCCACTCGACCCGCGGGCGGGCGGTACTCCTGCGGGCGGCCATCGAAGGGCGCCTCGAGGCGGGCCTCGCCGATGACGGGCTGCACGAGGCGCTCGAGCTGTGCCTGGGGTGCAAGGCGTGTGCGACCGAGTGTCCGGCGGCCGTCGACATGGCCCGACTCAAGGTGGAAGCGCTGAGCGAGCGCTACGCGCGCGGCGGGGTCCCGCTACGGGCCCGCGCCTTCGGCGCCACACACGAACTGCTCGCCGTCGGCGCACGGATGCCCGCGCTCGCGGGGCTCGGGGCCCGTATTGCCGGCCGCGTCCTCGGACGACGCCCGCCCGTGCCCGCACGGGCCTGGACGCCCCCGCCGCCCGGGCCCGAACGTCCGGACCTGGCGCTGATGATGGACACCTTCACCCGCTATCTGCACCCGGAAGTCGGCCAGGCCGCGCTCGAGGTGTTCGCGGCCGCCGGAACACGCGTCGCGGTCGTCGACCCAGGCTGTTGCGGCCGGCCCCTGCTGTCGCAGGGGCGCGTCACCGCGGCGCGCGCGCGCCTGGCTGGGGCCCTTGGACGCTTGGCGCCATACGCCATCGACGGCATCCCGATCGTCACGCTCGAGCCTTCGTGCTGGTCGATGCTCACCGACGACGCACCGACGCTCATCGACGACCTCCGCGTCGGCCTCGTCAGCGCTGCGATCGAGACATTCGAGCAGGCCGTGTTGCGGATCGGTGTCCCGGATCTGCGCGCCCGCCATGGCATCGCGGTCGTCCACCGGCACTGCCACGATCGGATCGGCGGCGAGCCGGACTACCTGACCGAACTCGTCCGCACGGTGCCCGGGCTGAAGGTCATACCGTCCGGAGCGGGATGCTGCGGGATGGCCGGCGCATTCGGCTACGCGCACCCGGAGCTGTCGCAGCGCATCGCCGAGGATCGCCTGGTCCCCGCCGCCGCGGCGGGCGACTTCGTGGTCGCCCACGGCTCGTCGTGCCGCCAGCAGGTGGTCGACTTCACCGACCGGCCCGCGCTGCACCCGGCCGTGTTGCTCGCCCGGCAGCTGGCCTAGCGAGCCAACGACACGGTGCCCGCGCATGGCGCGGGCACCGTGTGATCGATCCGTTGCAACCGTCATGCCCCGCTCGCGGGCCAGGTGCCGATCGGCCAGCTGTCATCAATGAGGTGAGTCGGTACACCTGATATGGAGACGCTCCTGTCAAGAGGCACGCCGAAATAGCCCGCATACGCGGGCTATTGTTATGGGCCCAGGGAGCGCGTCGGGGTGGCATATCGACGGTCGCGGCGAGACGGCATATGCGCGGGTTGGTTACCGCATGACCGGTTGTTCGGCGAAGGCGTGGCGCGCTCTAGGATCGAGCGTGGCCCGCAGGCTGCTCATAGGTGTACCGCGCATCACCTCTCGCGGCGTCCGTTGCCGGCCGACCGACGCGCTCTTTGCGTCCAGGCGTTGGTGTGCGTGTTTAGTCCATCATCGCAAGGCTCCAGCACCAGCCGGCGAGCTCTCTGGCCACGGCCGTGGCCACGATCGTCGAGCGCAGACCCCGACGGCGCTCCAGTTGGTACCAGCGGTGGTGCAGGCGAAGGCCTGCCTGCTCGGCACGGGCGCGTACCTGCGGGGGTTGGCCTGCCCGACGTCTCTGGATGGCAGCGCTTGTGCGCACCTGGGCCCGGGCCTCGACCAGTAGCCGTCGTGCGTGGGAGTTGCCGGCCTTGGTGATGGGCCCGCGGGCGTGGCGGGTCCCGGATTGGGATTCATTTGGCACCAACCCGAGATACGCGCCAATCGTGGCGCCGGTCAGCCGATGCCAGTCGCCGATCTCCACACAAAGGGCGAATGCAGTCAGCGTGCCGACTCCCCGCGGGCACCCAAGACGTCCGACGACACCCGCCCAGCGGGGATCTGTCGCCATTTGAGCGATCTGGTGATCCAGGCTGTCGCGGCGGATCCCAGCGCTGAGCACAGCACCGTAGGTGTCATCGAAGGCGGCCCGCGCTGCGAGGCGCTCAAGGCGGATCTGACCAAGCCACCCATCATGGGCACGTGTCCAGGCCCGTCCCTGCTCATAGAGGATCCCGTGGCGCAACAGCAGCTTTGACAGCCGGTGCCGGGCCCGCATCAGATCCGCACGGGCATCCTCACGGGCGCGCGCCAGGTCGCGTGCGGCCTCCTCGGTGCGATGGGGGATAGCGCACCGCCGAAAGCTCACCGGTGCCCTCACAGATCAGGCCTGCCACAACACTTTTCGCATGCACGTCCAGGCCAACCCACATACCATTGCCCATAACGGCGCCTCCCATGACTGTGGCTCTGCCGCCGGGCCAGTTCCCGGCGGCAACCCACGATTACGCATGAGTCAGGCGCCGCCCTAATGGGCCCGACGCTCCATACGATCTAGGTCGGCGGTGGTTCCAGCGATGCCGCCTCGGGCGCCTCGGTCGGCTGTGGACCACGCGCGGCGCGGCGTGCCTCGGCCTGGTCGGCCAGCACCGACGCGGCCTCCTTGGCGATCACGACCAACGGGATGGCCAGAACCACCCCGACGACCCCCGCCAGCTGCGCCCCGATCAACAACCCGAAGATCACCACCAGCGGCTGCACGCCTGCGGCGTCGGCCATCGCCTTTGGTACGGCGCGACGGACCGTCTCGTGGATGACGACAAACGCGACCACCACGCAGATCGCAGCGGTCACCGATGTCAGCAGTGCCAGACCAACCGGCGGAATCGCTCCGAGAATCGGACCCACATACGGGACGAAGTCCATGAGGAACACGAGCGTCATGAACGTGACGGCGAACGTCGCGCCGAGCGGGAAGATGCCGGTCACGCCCAGGAGCCAAAGCACCAAACCGACCGACAGACTGATCAGCAATGACACCAGCACCTGGGCCCGCAGGTAACGCAGCAGCGTGTTCTCGGTGCGGCGCAGGAAGGCGGCCGCCGGATCGCCCCCGACACGGCGCGCCAGACGCAGGATCCGCGGTGCATCCAGGACCATGTAGATCGAGGCCACCAGTGTGATCACGATCGTGACGATCACACTCAACACGCCGAGGCTGTACGAGAGCAGGTTGGACGTACCCTGGGTCAGTCGCCGCTCGACGCCGTTGGAGAACGACAGGAGCCCCTTCTTGACGTTGGCGTGAATGCCGTGGTGCTGCAGGAAGGTCTGCAGGTTCTGGATCTGGGTACTGGCCTCGTTGTGGTAGACCGGGATCTGGCCCTGGATCTGTTGGATCTGCGACCGAACCGGGGTCACGACCAGCGCCACCAGGCCGGCCACGACCGCCAGCAGTAGAAGGAACACGATCGCGACGGCAAGCCCACGCGGAACGCGCCAGCGGCGCAAGACCCGCACCGCGGGATTGAGCAGCAGCGCCAGGATCACCGAGAACAGGAAGACGATCAGGACCTGGCCGATCGTCTGGCCGATGATCCAGATCGCGACCACAAGGGCCACGACCACGAGAAACATGGCCCAAGGAGGTGTGGGCGGTCGGTTATTCATCGCGTCCCACGGTCCATCGTACGCCAGGAGTTCCCCGGCCGACCACCGCGGTTCGCATGGTCAGCGGCTGAGGTAGTGTCAGGCAGGATGTCCACGCAGCAACACCAGCCGCCGTCGGCGCAGCGGGACTGGCGCGACCACCAGCGGCGCCAGCGCAACCGGCGCACGCTCGTGACGGTCGGGTTGTCGGCGGCGATCGTCGCGATCGTCGTCGTAGTGCTGTTCTGGGCCACGGGCGGCACGTCGTCGTCGACCTCGGCCGCGAGCACAACGCCCGGCAGCGCGGTGCCCGTCAACGCCCCGCCGCAGCACCAGTTCCTGGCGCAGACGCCGCTTGTCTCGATCGCCCTGCCGATCAATGCGAACGCGGTCACCGCGATTGTCTTCCGCTCCATTCCCGACCCGGCGGCGATCGAGCTCATCCCGACCGGCCCGCTGCACCGATACGACGAAGGTGCCAGCGGCAGCGCACTGCCCGATCTCGAGCTCGACGTTGGCGCACCGGCAGGCACGGTGGTGTATTCGCCGGTGGATGGCCAAATCATCGGTGTCTACGACAACATCATCCAAGGACAGGTCCAGGGCTACCGCGTGATCATCGCCCCGCAGGGTGCACCCGGCGTGGGGCTGAGCGTGTCGCATCTGGTCGCGCATCCGGGAACCCCGGCGCCCGAGGTCGGCCAGGCGGTCATCTCCGGCGTGACGCCTCTCGGCCAGGTCATCGACCTGAGCGGGATCGAGACCCAGAATATCTCCCAGTTCTCCGGCGACGCCGGCAATCACGTCGCGATCGAGCTCCAGCGGATGGCCAATTCCTCGTGAGCGAGGCGTTCATCGCTCTGATGATCGGGGACGTCGTCGGCGGCGTCGGCATGCGGGCGCTCCTGGTCGTGCTGCCCGAGCTGATCGCCGAGCACCGTCCGGACCTTGTCGTCGTCAATGCCGAAAACGCTGCCGACGGAAGCGGCACCTCGCCGCGCCAGGCCCAGGAACTCTTGGCGGCCGGGGCCGACGTCCTGACTGGCGGCAACCACTCCTTGCGGCGTGCGCCGTACCTGGAAGTGCTGCGAACAAACTCCCGGGTGCTGCGTCCGGCGAACTTGCCCCAGCCCGGCGCACCCGGGAGTGGGCTCGCCATCGTTGAGACCGCTGCCGGCCAGGCGGCGGTGATCAACCTGCAGGGAGCCGTCTTCATGGACGCGTCCGCGAACCCGTTTGCGATCGTCGACGACCTCGTCGCCGCAGCCGCCAGGCATACCCCGCGCATCTTCGTCGACTTCCACGCCGAGGCGACCAGCGAGAAGGTCGCCATGGGGCACTACCTGGACGGCAGGGTGACCGCAATCGTCGGGACGCACACCCACGTGCCCACCGCCGACGAGCACGTCCTTGCCGGCGGATCCGCGTACATCACCGACCTCGGGATGACTGGACCGCACGAATCGGTGATCGGCGTCAATACCGCAACGATCCTCAACCGCTTTTTGACCGGCGCGCCGGGGCGCTTCGCACCTGCCGAGGACGGGGTGCGGGTCCAAGGGGTCCTGATCACGGCGACGCGCAATGGGTGCGCCACGGCGATCACGCGCATCGACCGGCCGCAGTCGTGAGCGCCGTCGCCCCGGCAGTGCAGGATTCAGGACCATTGGCTGGACGCTCGCCGGGGTCCCGGTCACCGCGCCGTGACCCGAGGGAGAGACCCGATTGCGCGTAATGTCGCTGGTCGGAAACCGGCCGCAGTTCGTCAAGGCCGCACCCTTGTCGCGGGCGCTGCGCGCCCGTGGCACCGAGATCCTGGTCCATAGCGGCCAGCATTACGATCCGGAGCTGGCGGATCTGTTCTTCGACGAGCTGGCGATCCCGACGCCGGATCATGCGCTCGGCGTGGGCAAGGGAACACCGCTCGGACAGCTGGCGGCGATGCTGACGGGCCTGGAGGGCCTCGTCGCCGCGGAACGGCCGGATGTGCTGCTCGTGTACGGCGACACGACCACCACGCTCGCGGGCGCCATCTGCGCCGCCAAGTCCGGCGTCCCACTGGCGCACGTCGAGGCCGGACTGCGCGCGTTCGACCGCACGATGCCCGAAGAACAAAACCGGGTCACGACCGATCACCTGTCCGAGCTGCTGTTCTGCCCGACACCCGTGGCGGTCGCCAACCTCCAGCGCGAGGGCATCACCGCCGGAGTTCACATGGTGGGCGACGTGATGCTCGACGCCGCACTGCTGTTCGCGGACGCGGCCGCGCACCGGCCGGGTCCCGAGGCCTACGGCTTGTCGCCGCGCGAGTACATCCTGATGACGGTGCACCGCGCCGCGGCCACGGACACGCGCGAAGCGCTCGCATCGATGGTGCAGGTGCTCGGCGCGCTCCCGGGACCGGTGCTGTTCCCGGTGCATCCGCGGACCCGCACCAAGCTGGCGAAAGCCGGGCTCTGGGACGCCGCGACGGCATTGCCCGGCGTCCAGTTGGTCGCGCCGGTGGGGTACCTGGAGTTCACGCGCCTATTGTCCCAGGCCCGGGCCGTCGTCACCGACTCGGGCGGCGTGCAGAAGGAGGCGTGCCTACACCGCATCCCGTGCGTGACGCTGCGCGACACGACCGAATGGACCGAGACCGTTACGCATGGCTTCAACACGCTCACCGGGCTCGACCCCTCGCGCGTGGCGTCGGCGCTTGCGCATGCCGCAATCCCGGATTCCGCCCCGGACCTGTACGGCGACGGGCATGCCTCGGCCCGAATCGCCGAGATCCTCGAGCGCTTCGTCGCCGCGCGCTAGTCGGTAAATCCGGGAAACCCCAGCCGCACGACCTCGGCGTCGCTGCGCGGGCGCTCGTAGATCGCCTCCGGGCTGAAGGGCGCCATCATCGCATGCGCCGGCACGAGCACGTACAGACGCGTGTCGTGGTGCTCGCGCTCGAGCGCCGACCACTTGTGGGATTCGCGGACGTCGATGGCGCCGAACGGAATGAACAAGCCGGCCACCAGGCCGGCCATCTCCCCAGCCCCGTGGCTGAAGTGGTCGAAGATCATCAGGATGATCACCCCGAACAGCACGACCCCCGACAGCCGGGTGCGCCGTTCCCGGGCCGCCGCGATGGTCTCGTAGACTGCGCTCCGCGGCGGGGCCTGGAACTCGTCGGCGACCCGCAGGCGCCTCCGGCTGATCAGCCATGCCGCGATCACTGCCGGGATGCCGATGCCGATGGCCGCCAGGCCGAAGCGCAGCACGTCGACGCCTTCGCCGAGCAGCCACGCGAGCATCCACCAGCCGACGGTCGCGGCGCCGATCCCAAGGGCCGCAATCCCGCGCATCCGCGCCTCGTCCCGGACCCGCACGAGGCGCGGCAGACCGGCGAGTACGGTGTCGGCCATAGGTGGCGGTCCTTTCGGTCGGTTGCGCCACTGGCTACGATAACGCGCCGTTGGTGTTGTTCCCTTTCCCCACGAATCCAAGAGGGCCCTATTGAGCGCTCCTGCGCCCCGGATCGGGGTCATCGGTCTGGGTTACGTCGGGCTCCCGCTGGCGACCGCGTTCGCCGAGGCTGGTGTCCCGGTGCTCGGCCTTGACGCGATCCAGTCCAAGGTCGACCAGATCAACGCCGGACAGTCCTACATCGAGGACATCCCCAGCGACCGCCTGCGGCCGCTCACCTCCGCCGGGCTGATCCGTGCGACGACCCACTGGGATGAGATCCGGCAGGTCGACGCGGTGCTGATCTGCCTGCCCACACCTTTGGACGAACACCGCGAACCCGACCTGTCGGCGGTCCTAGGCGCCGCTGAGAGCCTCGCCCAGCGCCTACGCCAGGGCCAGCTGGTCGTGCTCGAGAGCACCACCTACCCGGGGACCACCCGCGACGAGCTGGCACCGATCCTCGAGCGCTCAGGACTGCGTGCCGGCCGTGATTTCGCGCTCGCCTTCTCCCCGGAGCGGGTCGACCCAGGCCGCGTCGACTGGACAACGCGCACGACACCGAAAGTCGTCGGCGGCCTCACCCCGGAGTGCACCCGCCGCGCGGCGGAGATTTACGGGCTGGCCATGGACACCATCGTCGAGGTCTCGACGCCCGAAGTGGCCGAGATGACCAAGCTGCTCGAGAACATCTTCCGCAGCGTCAACATCGCCCTGGTCAACGAACTCGCGGTGCTCTGTGACCGGATGTCGATCGATATCTGGGACGTGATCGACGCGGCGGCGACGAAGCCGTTCGGCTACATGGCGTTCCGTCCCGGGCCCGGGCTCGGTGGCCACTGCATCCCGATCGACCCCTTCTACCTAACCTGGAAAGCCCGGGAATTCGACTTCCACACCGAGTTCATCGAGCTCGCGGGCAAGGTCAACTCGCAGATGCCGGCCTTCTGCGTCTCTAAGGTGATTCGCGCCCTCAACAGCCGCCGCCAGGCACTGAACGGCAGCAAGGTGCTCGTGATGGGCGTCGCCTACAAGAAGAACGTCAACGACACTCGCGAGAGCCCGGCGTTGCGCATCATCGACCTGCTGGCCGCCGACGGCGGGATCGTCAGCTACCACGATGCCTATGTCGCCACGCTTGCAACGCGGTCGCTGGCGAGTGTCCCGCTGACCACCGAGACCCTTGCGCACCACGATGCCGTCGTCGTCGTCACCGACCACGACGGCATCGATTGGGACACGGTGGTCGCCCATGCCCCGCTGGTCGTGGACCTGCGGCACGCCGTCCCGGATGCACCGAATGTGTGGCGCCTATGAGTCGTGTGCGCTTGGGCGTCGTCGGGATGAACTACTGGGGCCCGAACCTCGCTCGCAACTTCGCCCGACTGCCCGGCGCCGAGCTTGCGTGGTGCTGCGACCTCGACACCGAGATCCTCGATCGGCACCGCGCCGCCTACCCCACCACAGCGTTCACGACCCGCTACGACGATCTGCTCGAGGACAACGCACTCGACGCCGTCGTCATCGCGACATCGGTACCGACGCACGCCGCGCTGGCCAAGCGCGCGCTGCTCGCAGGCAAGCACACCTTCGTCGAGAAACCGCTGGCGCTGGCGGCAGCAGACGCACGTGAGCTGGCGAGCCTGGGGGACCGCGAGGGACTGGTCGTCATGGTCGACCACCTGCTGGTGTACCACCCCGGCCTGCAGCGGGTAAAGCAGATCATCGACGCCGGCGAACTCGGCCGGGTCTACTACCTGTACGGCAACCGTCAGAACCTCGGGATCGTCCGGCCGGATGAAAACGCGCTCTGGAGCCTGGGCCCGCACGACATCTCGGTGCTGCTGTGGCTCGTCGGAGAGCGTCCGGTGGAGGTCTCGGCACGCGGCGAGAGCTACCTCCAGCCGGGCGTCGAGGACGTCGTGTTCGGGGTCATCCGCTTCCCGTCGGGCATCCTCGGTCACCTGCACCTGTCATGGCTCGACCCGCATAAGATGCGCAAGATGACCGTCATCGGCTCAGAGAAGATGGTCGTATTCGACGACATGGAGACCGAGCGCAAGGTCACGCTGTACGACAAGGGTCCGATCCCGCGAACCGAGACCTACGGTGAGTACATCCAGGTGCGCAGCGGTGACATCTACATTCCCAAGATCCCGGGCGTCGAGCCCCTGCGCGTGGTGTGCGAGGAGTTCGTACGCTGCGTGGCCGACGGCGCGCGTCCGCTGGCCGACGGCCATCAGGGCGCGACCGTGGTGGAGGTCCTCGAGGCCATGACCACGAGCCTGCAATCCGGCGGGGTCGGTATCCCACTCGGGGAGGCAACCCAGTGAAAGAGAATCTCGTCCTCGGCGCGAACGTATCGATCGGCGCCGATGTGGAGATCGGCGCGAACGTCGTCATCCACGACGACACCGTCATCGGCGACGGCTGCGTCATCCAAGACAACGTCGTGCTCGGCAAGGCGCCGCGCCTGTCGGCCCGTTCGACCGCCCGCCGCGACCCGTTGCCGGGTCTCGTTCTCGGGGCAGGCGCGGCGGTGTGCTCGGGCGCCATCGTGTATGCCGGGACGACGATCGGGCCGAAGGCCATCGTCGGCGATCTCGCCTCCGTGCGCGAGCGGTGCGAGGTCGGCGAGGGCGCGGTCATCGGACGCGGTGTCTGCGTGGAGAACGACACCAAGATCGGCGCATTCTCCAAGATTCAGTCCAACAGCTACATCACCGCGTACTCGACGCTCGAGGAGCATGTGTTCATCGCCCCGTGCGTCACCACGACCAACGACAATTTCATGGGCCGCACGGATGCGCGCCACAAACAGATCCTCGGAGCGGTCATCCGCCGCGGCGCCCGCGTGGGCGGTGGCGTGGTGATCCTGCCGGGCATCGAGATCGGCGAGGAGGCGTTCGTGGCTGCCGGCGCCCTAGTGACACGCAACGTGCCGGCCAAGAGCCTGGTGGCGGGACTTCCCGCAAAGGTCTGGCGCGACGTGCCGCCGGAGGAGTTCGTGCGTGAGTAGCGGCGCGGCGACGCCCGCGTGCGGCTAGCTGCCCGGAACCTCGCGCCCGCCGTATTGTGCGTCGTAGTAGGCCCGGTAGGCGCCCGATTTGATCGGCTCCCACCAGTCGCGATTGGCCTGGAACCAGGCCACCGTGCCCGCCAAGCCGTCGGGGAATGCCACCTGCGGGGCCCAACCTAACCTGCGCAGTTTGTCGGTCGCAAGGGCGTACCGACGATCGTGCCCGGGGCGGTCGGTGACGTGCCGGATCAGGGTTGCGTCGCGCCCGGTCAGCGTGAGGATCCGCTCGGTGATCTCGAGGTTGGTGCGTTCGTTCCCGCCGCCGACGTTGTAGACCTCACCGGCGACGCCGTGCTCGAGCGCCGCGAAGACCCCGGCGCAGTGATCGTCGACGTGGATCCAGTCACGGATCTGTTGGCCGTCGCCATAGATCGGCAACGGTTCGCTATCGAGCGCGTTGGTCACGAACAGCGGAATCAACTTCTCCGGATATTGGCGGGGGCCATAGGTATTCGATCCGCGTGTAACGACCACATCCATGCCGTAGGTGCGATGCCACGCCAGCGCCTGCAGGTCCCCGCCCGCCTTGCTGGCCGAGTACGGGCTCGACGGTTCAAGCGGATCGGTCTCCCGGAAGGCTCCCTCGGGTATCGATCCGTACACCTCGTCGGTCGAGACTTGGACGAAGCGGGCGACCCCGGCGCGGCGTGCCTGGTCGAGGAGCACCGCGGTGCCGACGACGTCGGTCATCGGGAACGCCGCAGGATCCAGGATGCTCCGGTCGACGTGGCTCTCGGCGGCCATGTTGACCACGACATCCACGCCCGCGAGGGCGCCGGCCACCGCCTCGGGGTCGGCGATGTCTGCATGCACGAAGCGATAGCCCGGCAGATCGGCGACATCGGCGACGTTTGCGGGGTTGCCGGCGTAGGTCAGCTTGTCGAGGTTCGTGACCTCGTGCCCGCGGGACAAGGCCATCCGCACGAACGCCGACCCGATGAACCCGCAGCCGCCTGTCAACAAGATCCTCATGCCGCCTCCCGTAGATACGCCCGCAGCGCGTGGCGCCAGTCGCGCAGCCGCGGCGCACTGGGTCGGGTCACCGCGAGTACCGAGCGTGCCGGACGCGGACCCGGACGACCGAGCTGCGCCGTCGTGATCGGCTCGACGCGGCAGTCGATTCGTGCCTCGGCGAAGATCGCCTCAGCAAAGCCCGCCCAGGTCACCGAGCCCCCGCCGGCAGTGTGGTAGATGCCCGCAGGCAGCGCGAGCAGAGCCTCGAGCGCTGGCGACAGGTCCCGCGTCCACGTCGGCGAACCCACTTGGTCGGCGACAACCTGCACCACGTCCCGGGTGGTCCCGAGCGAGCGCATCGTGTCGACGAAATTGCGACCGTGGGCGCCGTAGAGCCAGGCGGTGCGGGCGATTCGAGCGCCGCCAGGATGCGCCTCCAGCACCGCGAGTTCGCCGGCACGCTTGGTGCGTCCGTACGCCCCGATCGGCGCCGGTGGATCATCCTCGGTGTAGTCGCGATCCAATGTCCCGTCAAACACA